>Ga0209489_102167_pt1 | contig 40217 bp, 16 predicted proteins | sample SiratrowhiteBW_FD_187527 | JGI IMG/M metagenome (GOLD analysis project Ga0209489, IMG submission 187527) | Root nodule microbial communities of legume samples collected from California, USA - Siratro white BW (SPAdes) (version 2) | ecosystem: Host-associated > Plants > Roots > Nodule | place...
TGGGCTTTTGAGATACAATGTCAGGTTTAAAGCCTGGGCTTTGAGGAACGGTGCCAGGTTTAAAGCCTGGGCTTTGAGAAACGGTGCCAGGTTTAAAGCCTGGGCTTTGAGAAACGGTGCCAGGTTTAAAGCCTGGGTTTTGAGGAACGGGGCCAGGTTTAAAGCCTGGCTTTGAGGAACGGGGCCAGGTTTAAAGCCTGGGCTTTGAGGAACAGTGCCAGGTTTAAAGCCTGGGCTTTTGAGATACAATGCCAGGTTGAAAGCCTGGGCTTTGAGGAGCAGTGCCAGGTTTAAAGCCTGGGCTTTGAGGAACAGTGCCAGGTTTAAAGCCTGGGCTTTGAGAAACGGTATCAGGTTTAAAGCCTGGGCTTTAAGGATTGGGGTATATATCAAATTTGGTGTTGGAAAGTAACATGCGACAGTTATATGCAACATAGAATTTTTAATGAAATCATGCATGCAAAAATGAAACATGACTCAATGAAACTCAACTTGGGTTAAGGGCATTTTAGTAATTGTGGAGAGTTTGGGTGCGGAACTTAATTAATGGGGGTGCAGGAAGTAACACCACTAATAAGAAACCCAATCCGAGCTAAGGGCATTTTGGTAATTGTGAAGAGCTGGAGTGTAAATCTTAATCAATGGGGGTGCAGGAAGTAACGTCACTAATAAGAAACTCAATCTGGGCTAAGGGCAGTTTGGTAATTAAATAGTGGTGTAGGTGAAGGCTCAAACCAGTGGGGTGCAAAGAACAGCTCCACTAGTCAGAAGCCCACTTACGTTAAGGGCATTTCAGGAATTGGAAAAATGTGGGTACAGAACTTAATAAACGGGGGTGCAGGAAGCACCTCCACTAACTGCAACTCAGCCTAAAGCCAGGGGTATTCTGGTAATTGGGGGGAATAAAAGGTGCAGGCACAACCACAGGGGGTGTGTGCAGCACCCCCACTAACTAGAAACCCATCTAGGGTTTGGAAGGCACATGCTATGGAGACAATGGAGGCGGCGGCAGCCATGGTTGGTGAGTGTCGAGGTGGCTTGTGTTGGCGGTAGCCGCCACGGGAGCGGCGGCGGCGGCCTCGTTCGAAGTAGATAAGTGACGTTTTCATGGCCGTTTTGCGGTTGCCCGTGATGGGGCTCACGACATTGCTATCCATGGTGGTTTTGGGTGCTTTGGTGATGGTTTTTGAAGCGTGGGTTGGTTGCTTGGTGCAATTTGTGATAGTATGTGTTGTATAGGAAACATAATGCAAAGATGGTGCAAGGGAGAAACATAAACACAGAAATGTAGTGGAACATGCGTTCATGGAGATGGAGATGTATGTTGATCCAATAGGAATAATTGGGGATGCTTTTTATTTTATGCAGTAAAACTTAAAACAAGTAAAAAGAAAAATATACCTGATGCTTTCCCTTAGTCTCTTCCTCTGTCTGTCAGGAGTAATTCTTCTTTTTTCCTCTCGTGTCTTTCTTGCTCTTCTCAAATGTTTTTTCTCTCTCCCTCCTTCTTCTGTTCTCTTCCTTTTTCATATATCTCTTTTTTCTTTTTTTTATATTATTTTAATTGATATTTTTTTTTAGAAACCAGTAGTTCAGTTCAGAGAGGTTACCACTCTTTGACTCATTCATATTTATTATTTTAAAATTTTTTTAAAACTAATATTAAAAATAAATCTACCCAAGAATAAGACTTAAAACACTTTTCAACGGTAAAAAACAATTATTTATTATTAATTTTATTTTTAATTAAGTGGAGAACATGGGTTGTTATCTAAGTGGTTTAAAAATTATTATTTACAAATATTTATTTATTTATTTTTAAAAAAAAACAATACGTGGAGTTAAAGAGTGAGAACATGAAAGTCTACTGCCATTGACTCATTCTTTTTATTATTATTTTATTATTATTTATTTATTATCTTGAACGTGTAAATCAAGTAAGCAGTTTGAAAACAGTTTTCTTTTCTTTTTTTTATTATTTATTCTTTTTTTGAATATATATATTTTTTTTTTTATTTTTTTTAGATTCTGTTGTTTTAATTTAGATATTTTTGTTATTTTCTTGTTATTTTCGTTTTTTTATTATTAATTATTTATTTTATTTCATTTTATTTTTTAAAATCACCACCTTTTCTTTTTTAGCCTTTTTTTTGTTTTGTAATGGAAAAATTCAAATTTTATTTATTATTTTTATTATTATTATTATTTCAAGAAAACTTAAACTAATAAATATATATTTTTATATCATTATTTATTTTTTTTCTTTATTCATTTTTATCATTATACTTTAATTTAAAAGATTACCCGGACAAAATCGGGTGTTGACAAGTGTTCTATATTTTGTTGTAAAAAGTATTTGTAGGTATAACTAAAAGTTGTATTATTGAAAGACATTTATAATTACTTGATGAAAAAATATTCATAATTATTTACATTGTTTTCCTTGCTGTACTGTTTTTTTTTTAAATGATTGTTGCTATACTACTTATTTTATGTAAATGTTAATTTCAAAATCTTGTCCTGACTTGATTAGTATTGTATTTTACACTACAAGAAAAAAATTATTTAAAGACAATATTTAGCTACCAAATGAAATGATTGTTAATTGTGACTAAAATAGTCATCAAATCAAATTTTATTTGGTAAATAATTACAAAATAAAAGTAATGATTGAATTTAGTGACCAATTAAGTCAAATAATTGATATCTAAACATTATATACCAAAGTTTTAGTGACATATGTCATTAGATTCTAAATTGGTATCTAATTAAGTTAAAGAATAAGAGCTCTAAATTACTAAATGTTATCAAAAATGAAGTTGGTCCTGTGGGACAGAGAATAAGGTAATTTACATTGTCATTTCACTATGACAACAACCACATACAACATTTTCTATATAATATCATTTGCATCACTTAAGAATGCTTGGAAATTATGTGGTGGTAAGGATAGAACAAAAAATATAGAGCTCTAAAGTGGTAGTTTTGCACGTTATCATAGACATGATAATGTAAAGAGTAAAATATTTAAGTATGCAAATCAATTACGACAAATAAAAAGTGTACAACATAAATTATTATTCAACGTCGTCAATTTTTGTATCATATGCATTTTATTCAAACACTTAGTACATGAAAATACAAAATAGTAATTTACTTTTCTTACAATGTAGTTGAACTTCAACTAAAGGGTTGGTCATCAAAGTTTTCAGTATAATGGGGTGTACTTGATTTAGACTTGTAAAGTGTTTTCAATTTGTCATTCTATGGTTATGACTAGTTGTTGTTGCATTAATTTTACTTTATTCTCCCACAGTGCATACCTTTGATTTAATTCAAGTAAGTTTGGTGTTGCTATCAGTTGTTGCATCAGTTGTTCCAGTTGCTTGTTGGAATTTTTAATGAAGTCATTGATTTTCAGCTAATTGTTGGTTATGATCAATGGTAACATCTAATAATGAGGGTTGAGTGAGGGATAACACTCCATGATAGAATGTTTGTAGCCAAATCTACTGTGTCATAAAATCTACCTCTACTATTACTTTCAACAATATCCTTCCAACATTGAAGTTTTGTTGTTGCATTTAGTTGTTTAGTTTGAAAAGTTGGTCCTTGTTGTTTAGTTTGAAAAGTTGGTCCTTGAGAACTATCTGATTGGATAGTCTTTATTGGTGTGAGTGATAAATAAATAATTCATTAGTTTAATAGAATTGTATTGGCATCCTTGATAAAAATTATGCAATTACACGAGCATTATATTTTGCAGTGCTATATTGAGTAACATGTAACAAAATATACATAAATAATGAATAATATTTACTAGGCTTAATGTTGCGATCAATCAAATGTAATGCTCCATCTGGAGTCAAAGACCTATTAATTCACTATAAAAAAAATTATTTTTACCTACAAGAAAAGAGAGTAAATAATGAATAAAATTCATAATTAATACAAAATTACGTATAAATTACCAACAACCCAAAAATTAGTAACTAATTAGAAGATAGTTAATCAGAACGTAATTAATTACATATAAATATTACGTATGAATTTAGCCCTAAGTATGAATCAAATCCGAAAAAAAATACCATACATATTATTTTTAATGTTATTATTATTATAAATGTTTATATTATTATTATTATTTTTAACAATCTGCTAGTCTTTTAAATATACATAGATAATAATAATTCACAAATAATACTAAATTTACTTACAAATAAAATAAATACGTAAATTAAAAAATTTTAATAATTTCATGTTAAAATAATTTTTCTTTACATCAATGGTTTAAAAGTTAAAACCATACTTTTTCTCCAATAGTTGTTGTCCTTAATTAGCATCAGCCAAGTTGCCTTTAAGGATATCTTTCTTTAGTGAATAGGTCGGCAAAGTTATCAGAAATGAGGCATCAGGATTCTCAAAGTGTACGCGTAGTTGGCTGCTATCAATTTTGTTTATCCTGCCTCCTGCTAATCAGAGGGATTTGCCTCCTGCACCCAATAAAATTCAAATGTATATAATCTGAAAATTTATTTTTATCACTTTAAAATTGTATTTTAGAATATATTTCAAAATATATAATCTGAAATACACAATATGTATTTTAAAATGTGCAATCCATAGTATATTTGGTGTATTTCAAATTGTATATTTTAGATTATACATTTTATAATACATTATTTTTTATTTTTTTTAAACATATCTATATTTTATTTGAATTAATTTCAAACGCAATTAATTTATTTTAAAGGTATTTTTTATTTTAAATTTAAATAATTTATCTAATAGAAATTTATTTTTTAACAGGAACAATATCTTATATATTAATAATCAAATTTTTTTTATACAATATTATTGCAACATGTGGTGTTAAGTATCGGCCTCAAAAATCTAAGAATGAATGTTTTTAAACTTACTTAATTTATATCGTGGAAGACCAACTTTACTTCTTTGATCCTTACCCTCCTCCCACACGATCAATAAGTTACATGATCGTAACCCTCCAACAGCGTATTAATAGATCTTTTAGGAAATTTCACTCCAATTTTCTTATGCTTTTCTATAACAAAGGGTCACGACACATCACCACCAATAATAATAACAACTTATGTATCCATATCGTCAGTTTCTCTTTAGGTTGCATTTGCAATGATGATCCAATGTACTTCCAAGAGACTGTACCATTTATGATCGGAGGAAGCAATTTTGGAATATAGGAGTGTCGGGTGCAGCGAAAGGTAGAAGAAGACGTGGAGAAGAGGAAATGAGAAGGTAGGTTAAATACTAATATAAGTAGGGGTAGTTTAGTCTTTTCATAAAAAGCATTGGTGTAGTTGAAATTTATGGGGTTCCAGAATGCACAGCCAGCCCTAAAACAGATATGGACTTTTACTGTTCAGCATTGGGCCTCTTTATGAATTGGTAATCGATTTTTACACGTCGGAGTTTGTTGACTACAGCTCTCAATTTCACAGGAATGGTAAAAATTATCTTTTTAAAACCCTTTCACGGTCTGAGAATGTTATTAGGATGTATTAAGAAGTTTTTGGATTTTGTAGTTTGAAGAAGACATTTTTCAAAAAGTGTACTACAAAATGAGAATTCGAAAATTTATAATGTAGATTTAAATTAATTTTTCCATATTGTTAATTCAATAACACCTCGAAATATGATTTATTATAGTTTAAAATTTATTCTGAAATGTTCTTTTCGAAAATCTAAACACTAAAAGATTTCGGAACCTATCCCGTAATCTTGTCAAAGACTTTTATCATTGTTAGAGTGCTAAGAAAGTTACTCATAAAATACCTACAAGATTACAGTTAAAGTTAAAAAGAGAATAAAATAAGTTGTATATTTTTCAACGATTCTCAGAATCAAATGAGTAGTTACAATTTATAACCTAATTACTATATATAACAACATTACAAGTATATAAGCATGATTTTTCTTTTACTTGTTATACATGAGTAAGTTTAGCACGAATGACAAGGGATGACATAAAAATTTAGTACTACCAAATATTTGAACATAATTGATAATTATTACTAAATGAATATTTTTAATAAATATTCGTGTGAGTACAGACATCCTAATTAATTGTTTGTTGCTTTTAAAAGATTAATTTTTTGGTAAATAACTATATTTTGTTAGTAAAATAAAAATAATAATGATCTTAGTATAAAAGCCTTAATTTCCTTAGTTTTATTTGAACTAAATTAGAGTTTGAGGTAGTTGATTAAGTGTTTAGGTTATATAGTAATTGCTACTTGAGATCATCAAAGTTATTTGTATATTAATACAAAACAAAAAGCAAAGTGTAAGAGGCTCCCTTCAAAATTAATTATATATTAATACAAAACAAAAAGCAAAGTGTAAGAGGCTCCCTTCAAAATTAATTACATATTAATATTATTTTTTATTTCAATTAACACACATGACAATTATTATATACTACATCAATCATTAATAAAATTCTTACAAAACTAATGAAATTAAAGTTATTGTATTAAGACTATTCTTTATCTTTTTATTATTATACTAAGCACAAAATATGTTTATACTTATTGTATTAAATTATCCTTGTTGTCTTAAAATATATACTGCGTGTTACAACTCATTTAAATATTTTTTTTAGAAAGACCTAATTTATTTGTATTAATATTTTACTATGCAACTTTATTTGTGTTGTACTTCAAAGTTAATTTTTTTATGAATTTATATTTTTAAAAATTGTTTTTAAATAATGTTATATAACATTAAAAAGAACAAAAATATTTGTGGTATCTGTAGAAATTTCCTTTTTTTTTTTTTTTTTTTACAAATACCAAATGAATAATGAGACACATTTTTAGACGTACGGATTATTACCCCCTTCAACTCATTGACAATCTCACAAATATAAGATTTAAATATCTATATAAATTTATAAGCCCGAGTCTAATAAAAAAGAGTCTATTTAAATATCTTTATAAATTTATAAGAATGATTCTAATAAAAAAAAAGTTAATGTAATGATTATTACTTTTATGAGACCAATAGAATTAGTAAGATTTTATTTTATTATAATATAAAATAAATTTTCTATCCTCTTCCTTTAAATTATAAAAATAAAAGATACAAAAGATATAGTTTGAAAAACATACTCTGCCAGCTTGAAGATGCCTGGATATGTTTTTTATTTTGTTTGATGTGAAAACTATAGATTATCAAATGCTGTAGAATTTTGGAAAAAGAACTTACATGGTTATTACAAGAGGACTCCTCACCACATGTTTCATGTCAGTCCAAGTGACATATCCGAAACCCTCATTCTTTGGACCTTCAATTCTTAACTTGAAACTTTGCTTCTCGTTCTTCTTCTCGAACACCAACTTGCTTGGGATGACGCTCACATTAAACCCTTTCATTGGTGTAACGCTAGCAGTATAGATTGTGTGTCCGTCCCCAACATGGGTCACTGTTCTAGCAAATTCCCAAGTTAACTTTGACTGGTCAGAAGAACCGCTGCCACTGAAGTGACCAATGAAAGAAGGGTAGTTAAGATCCAAGGAAGGTTTGGAACAATTGAAGGAAGAGGATCTTGTGATGGCTGTAATGTTCTGTTGAGTCAAGTTCATTGCGCAGAGAAGATTGACATAATCCTGAACTCCCGCATCGTAAACAAGTCCAGGGTCTAGGGCTTTGTTGGGGTTGACATATCCAGCTCCCAAGGCTAAAGGAGAGGCTTGTATGTCTCCGACACCAATGTCTCTAATGGGTTCCTTAGCATTGTCGAATATATCCGATGTGGTCATAATGGCTGACCTAATAGCTGCAGGGCTCCAATCAGGATGTGCTCCTTTTAACAATGCTCCCACACCTGCCACATGAGGGCATGACATGGATGTGCCACTTAAGAAATTGAAGTTACTGTAAATGTTTTTTAATCTAGAAAAGGCCACAGGTAGATTTGGAGGCCATGCAGCTAAGATTGATGAACCAGGAGCGGTGATGTCAGGTTTCAACACAAATGGACAACTATTTGATGGCCCTCTAGAACTGTACCTATCCACACTGGGTGCAGGTTTAATACCTAAAGCTGTTATCTTAAAAGACATGCTTGCTTTTGCATCAGAGTTACTCTTGATGTAAGCCTTGAGAGTTTCTCCATTTTGGGGGTTTATAATGATGGCTGCAACATCATCCTCTTTGAAAAGCGAAAGGTCAGTGTATCTTGAAATGAACACTGTTGCCGAAACATTTGCAGCCTCTATATTAGACAATAGATTGGGAATATTTCCACCCATAATATCCTCACACACCACAATCTTGCTACGTGCATTGACCAGTGCCGTTGTATTGTCACATGAGCCCATAAAAACAATAGGAACTTTGTTTGCTGAGAAGTTTCCTTTATACATTGACAAGCCAGATAGGTTGACACCATTCGCAAGAGTAAGAGTCCCGTGAAATTCACGATCCAAAGTGCCAGCAGCCACGTTTATAACCCATGGTACTCCATTGTGTACGGTTCCACGACCAGGCCCTGCATTCCCTGCAGACGTGGACACAAAAATGCCTCTTTCCATGGCTGAAAATGTTGCAATAGCAACAGGGTCACTGAACAAGGGTTCATCACTGAAGCCAAGTGACAAGGAAAGAACATCCACCCCATCTGATATTGCAGCATCAACTGCAGCTATTACATCAGATGTGAAAATCTGACCAGACCACGAGACCTTGTACATGGCTAATCTGGCCCTTGGTGCTACTCCTTTCGCGGATCCATTGGCATATCCAAAGAATGATGCATTTTGAACTTGGCTCCCAACTGCGGTGGAAGATGTGTGAGTCCCATGTCCTTCTGTATCCCTGGTTGAGTTCACAAGGGACACATTAGATGTCATGGCAAGGAACCCTTTGTTAAAGAAACGAGCTCCAATGAGTTTCTTGTTGCATTTGATACTACTTTCACAATTGCCATGCCATCGTGAAGGAAGTTTATCAGGCATCCCTTCATCGTTGAAGCTTCCACTTTCTGGCCATATTCCAGTGTCCACCAAACCAACAATCACATCTTCACCAAATTTGCCAGCAGGCCAAGCTCCTCTGTTGGGATTGAGGCCAAGGAATTCTGGTGAGTGTGTTGTGTGAAGCTTGCCTGGCAGATCTGGTACGGAAGAAATGTAACCAGGGGAGACTTTGAGAGCTTCAAATTCCTCCGGGAACAATTTTGCACTAAAACCATTCATGGCATTGGTGTAGGTGTAAATGAGTTTAGAAGAAGCATGAGGAATGTTAAGATGGTTGTAGTTGGAGGTATGTGCATTGGCTAATGCAGAGGAAAGAGTGGACAAATACCAAGCGTGTTGGGAGGAAAATGCTTTGGGCATGGCTGATGCATCCATGTGGATGATATAGTTATTAGATTGAGCCATTGCATAAACTAGGTTAAGGATAATGATGGAGGAAAACCAGAGAAAAACACGAGTTATGGTAGCCATAATTGAAGGTTATTTTGAATGCCAATGACTGATTGGTCGAGACTGAGATTTAAATAATAAACTCAAACATCAATTCCCATTTGTGTAACAGTTCTCTTTATTAGTATAGTAATAATAAATTTAAAAACTTTATCATTATCATTATAATAATAAATGAATTATTAAACAGCTTCTGTTTATAAAAGAATATCAAAATATATTTTTCTTTATTAAAATATCTAATCAGCTTGATATATATATATATATATATATATATATATATATATATATATATATATATATATTTATATATATATATATATATATATTTATATTATTTATCAGTCAACTTACTAGATTGACCTGTAAAATTGGTCAAATCAACTCAACTATCATTTGTATAGGTCATATTAAAAGTGTTTTTAATTGTAGTTTTCAAATGTTTTTAAGTGTAATTTTTAAGGTTGTATATAGAGAAGAGGAATTATTTATTAATTTTGCTTTTAAGACATCTTTCAACGAGTAGTCATCTGTATTTATTTTTTTCATTTAATTTAATAATAGACTTGGATAAAAATTAAATAAATTAAGGTAAATGTCAAAATTATACCGTAAGAGTAAGAAATGATATTAATAATTTTATCTATTCATCTTAAGACATTTAATATTTAATAATGAGTTGGTATAAAAAGAGGTATTAAATTAAGAAATGGTAAAATATTATTTATATGTGACTGTTTTTATTCTTTTAAATATTATGAAACTCTATTTAGAATGTTAATAAATTTATATGACGTTACAAGTTAAATAAGAAGTAAATTAAAATATAATGATGCATATTTTATAAAATTAAGTGGGTATTTAAATTTCTTAAATGGTGCATAATTTTTATATTAATATTTTAGATACATATTAACACAATTCATATTTTCTTTTTAAGTTTTATATTTCAACAAATTTTCTAAACTGGTGTAACTTTTATATGAAATTCTCAAAAGTGTATATTTTTTTTTTATTTCGAATATGGGAAAATTTAATTAAATAGTGAAAAGAGAATACAATTTTAGTTTATTAGACCAAATTGTGCATCCAAGACACATTTCAATTAATAAGTTAATTTATATTGTGAGAATAGTGTAGGATTTTAGGGTGGTTAATATTCTTTCCATTTATTTTATTTATTGATAAATATGTAATGGTTGAAATTAATTCTGATCAAGTAATTGAAATAAATGTAAAGTTAATTTGAATAGACAAGTGGTTATATGCTTTAAAGAAAAATTAGCTTGTATGAATTTAGTTCCTAACATAGAAATAAATTTAGTTACTAGTGGATATAATTTAAAAGCTAACAATAAATTTATTTAAAAGATTATATAATATTTTTAATTTTTTTCTAAATTTATTGATAAATTTTAATTTTATTTTAAATTATTTCTATATTAGTAACTAAATTCAAATATCCAACTTATACTTAATTTTGTTAAATATATTTTATTACTAAATTTTAATTTAATTTAATTTTTTTCTTTTCAACATCAAACTTACTCTTAATTTATTCAATATATAAATCTTATACTAATATCTTTTTTTATTTTAATTTAAACAATAATTTGGTCAATTCTTCTTTTAATTCAAACAATTTAAATTTTCATTATATAAAAACCAAGTTTTCTATTTAACTAGTTTAATGATTTTTATTGGCAGCCCCTAATTTTTCTTTACTAAACACTCTTCTATTCAAATTAATTTTACATTTATTTTAATTAGAATTAATTTCAACTATTATATGTTTATCAATAAATACAATTGTTTGGTAGACATTTATTTTAGTTGAACACTAACAACACACCACATGTAAAAAAAAAAAGACAAAAAAAAAATGGGAGAAAAAATTAATCACCTTAAAATTATGCAATATCTCACTATTTTATTTAACTCATTAATTAAAATCAGTTAAACCCGAGAGCACCTCTCCCACACTATGTCTGGTGTCAACAAACCCAAGAGAAATTTATCTCAAAATGTGTCAAATTAAGCACATTAAACACTATAACCTTATCATCATATATCATCTATCTTTATACTCTCAAAATCATTCTCAATCAAAACAATATAAAATCTCAAATACATATATAGAACTTCACGATTCTAACAAGAAAGTTTGAAACTGGATCAATGATTATAAATAATATAAAATAAAAAGTGGTTAGAAATTAATACGGTCACGTGATAAAAACACAATTGGAAAAAATAAGAAAAGAAAATTTAAAAAATAATTATTTAAAAATAATTGAGACTAGTAAAATTTATGATTACCAACAATTTATATCGATACATAAGATCTAAATTGTGATTATTTACAAATTTATAATCGTCAATAATATTAACATCAATACTAAAATTATTATTATTAATATTACTATTACTAATACCAATATTAATATTATTAATAATACTACTATTATTTATATTAATATTATATTATTATTATTATTATTATTATTATTTTTAATAATAATATTACTAATAATATTAATATTATTATAATATTATTAGTATTATTCTTCATAATATTGTTGTTAATGTTACTAATATTCTTATTAATATTGTTATTAAGATTGCTAATTATATTAATAATATTACTATTAATATTATTAATTACATTTATAATCATACTATTAATATTATGAATACTTTTATCAATACTGCTATTAATATTATTAGAATTATTAAAAATATTATTATTTTATACTAATATTAGTTTTATTATTATTATTATTTAAATTTATATTAATATTTTTATTATTAATATTAAAAATAACATTATAATAATAATGATAATGATATTATTATTATTATAATAATGATTATTATAAAAAAAATGATAATAATAACAATTATAATGATTATAATAATAATAATACTATTAATAAGGATGATAATGATAATAATAATAATAATAATAATAATAATAATAATAATAATAATAATAATAATAATAATAATAGGATGAATCAAATTTGGAAGTAAATTTATAAGTTTAATTTTCTATTCCAGTAGAAGATTTTTAATAATAATAATTAATATAATAATTAAAGTTTTTTTGCGTTAACAATATTTTATAGTGTCAATTACTTTAAAACGATTATTTTTAAACTATCTTTTTGCATTTTTTTTTCACGTTGCCATATCAATTTCCAATCAATTTTGATTTTATACTAATTATTATTATTATATAAGATCTTTGAACATAGTTTTGAAATAAAAATAATTAAAATCTGAATATTTTATTTATAAAGTAAAATGAGTGTATAAATAAAAAATAATAATTATTAATGTTTTATTTTAAATTAATCATCATCCTTCTAGAAATAGAATTATTTTTCTTTTCTATTTTCTTCTAGATTTCTAACTCGTTATCATTACAGTGATAATCAAAATTCATCATTATACTCATGACAATAATTAAAATAAGACTATCTAATCAGAAATTCTATTAAAATGAATTTATTTCTACGTAATATAATATATATATTAGAATTTTGCATAATATAATTATTCTTAGGTGAACAAATTTGGAATGTTACAACTTACATAACCAAAGATTTAAAACAAGATTAATAGAATATAAAACAATTGTTTTTTTATTTATTTTAAGACCTGAGCCAAATGAGTAAGAATTAATATAAAATCAAAATTGGTTGGAAATTGATATGGCAACGTGAAAAAAAAACTTGAAAAAATGCAAAAAGATAGTCTAAAAATAATAGTTTTAAAATAATTGACACTATAAAATATTGTTAACGTAAAAAAAAAAAAGTATTAGTTAACAAACGAAGAGTTTTTAAAATATAAAAAGAGTTGGAAGGAACGTGTCTTAAATAAATAGTAAACACCAAAATTATACAAATTACGTTTACAATATTAATAAATAAAAAATCATTCACCTAAAATAACATTTATAGATAAGTAAAAAATCACTCCCCTAAATAAATAATTAAGTTCATTTTTGGCAATTGTTGCGTGCATTATACAAGTTGTTTATGGTACTTAACAAATTTTTAATATATTAACAATATTTTTATTATTTTTATTTTGAAATTCAGTTATAAATTATTTTTTTCTCTTCCACATCCAATTGAGATCACATGCCAGTGTAACTGAAAAAAAATGTTAACGTTTATCTTTTTCTTTGTCTATATTAACAAACTTTTTTTTTTATGAATAATAAAAAATAATTTTATAAATATTAAAAAAATATCTATATTTTTTTCATATAAATTATAAATATCTTAATAATAAAATGTCTCATTTTAACTAACAGTTTATATCAGGAAGCAACTGTCTTTTATTACGTTTTTTTTTTCTTCTGGTCCAGTCTCAGGTTTGGATATATAATTTGCTTGCTCTACCAAAAAAAACTATCCTATTTAGTTTTTTTTTTTTTTCTGTTAGTAGTGTGATTTTTTTTACAACAAATATCTCAAATTTTATCAATTTTTATTATGTTATTTTATTTTGACTCTCATGATTTCATCCTACATGTCCATGAAAAGTGGCAAAAACAAAACTGCTTCTCTTGCTACCATCCTTTATTGTTAGTTCATGTGTTGTGTCCTAAATTCATGGAACAAATGATTATAAATTCTACTTCAACAAAATGCTTTAAATTTTTTAACATTAAAATGTTTCTAAATTTTTCAATTTGAAAGCTCTTTCTCTTCTTAAAAAAATAAAAGAGTTTTTAAATTATAATATGCAATATATAATATTAAATTTCAGATTATACAATTTAAAAGTTAAAATTAATTTATAAATTATAGAATTTAAGTAAAAATTGACTTTTAAATTATTATTTTGAATTGTATAATCTTATATACATACTTAAGTTCTAAATTACATAATTAAAAAGATAAAATAAGAATTTTAATATTTATTGTGCTTCTCTTTTTTTATTTGTATTTGGTGTGTTTTCTTCTTTCTGGATACGGTTTTTGTTTTTTCAGGTGTCCCTAGCATTCTGGTTTTGATCTGTTTAGTATTGAGTCTTTCTGTAGGGATTAATGTTTTGGTAGATGTATCACTTATTTTTGGATAAGGTGTGTTGTATAAGGGTTGAAACACTTCTTAAATATTTCTTTTATTTTATTCATTCTTTACTGTTAAAAAAAAATGAGATATAAGAAAAAATTATCTTTTTATCAACATGTTTACTTGTTAAGAATTAAGTTCAAAATTATGAATCATACCTTAATTTGAAGAAGGAAATTTTCCATGCATCTCCTATCATTTTAACATGCACTTTAATAAATTTTAATATTACAAATTCACGTTTTTGTTTTCATATTTTAAATTTTAATATTGGATTGTGCAATTTGGAGATCTTTCCATACCACTCGAAATGTCTCAAACTTTTAAGTTCTAGAATGTATAATTTAAAATACAAATTTGTATTTCAAATTATATTATGAATTGTATATTCTAAAGTACAAATTTATATTTCACATTATACAATCTGAAATATTTGAAGTTTAATTCGCCTCAATTTCTCAAAAAAAATTTGGTACAAATATAGGATCTTACTTCGCTTCCCATTCATGTTTACTATTATTCACTACATAACACATTTTCCCTCTTTCATTCCACAAAAAGAAAAAAAAAAATCACACATCACGACACCCTTTAATTCTCCTTTTCCTTAATTTATTCTATAATTTATTCTAATTAGACTTTGCTCAACCAACTTCATTCACCATCAAAGAATAAAATCCATACTGCCAAATTTTTTAAAATCATTCATCGACTCGACCACAATTGTTGATTTAATCATTGCTCCAAAAGTGTGAGCTCCTCAATTCTCAATCCTCCACTACTACATTGACCACCAATACTTCTTCATAAACAAGATGTAGTCCCACTACACTATTCTCTTGAAGCAGTGATGCCTCACAATTCTGTTAACATTTACTAAGACTTCAATTGTCAACACCAATTTTAGATCCAGAAATATGTTGATGACTGTATATTGTAAAATGTATTTTTCGATGAAAATATTTAAATTATGTAATCCAAAATAAAATTTTAAATTGAGATAAACATTATGAATTTTCAATTTTGAAATATATTTCTAAATTAAAAATATGTTATAGATTTAAAAATATATTTTAAATTATACAATTCAAATTATATTTTTAATTAGAACAAATGGGTATTTCATCACCCCAAATAAAGTACAGGTATAAATTAGAGGTTGAAATGATGGGGATGCATCAAGAAATTGTCCAATTTGAAACAAAATTATGTTCTATGTATGTGTTGAGCCATACATATTAATTTACCTGCCAAGAGTGACACAACATTTAACACGATAGCATGCTCATATGTTCAGGCTAGAATTACCATAACCTTGTGATTACTATATATCATGATTGACTATCCTAATTAATAGATCCACTGTATAATTTAATTGGAAAACATGCTAATTTTGTTTATGAGGCTTTACCCGTTTTTTAAGCTATCACCACAAACTATGGCTGGAATTTCTGAAAATAACAAGGAGCAAATTATGGCATAAATTTGTCTGAAAATCACAAGGATCTTTTATATTTCTTTCTACTTCATTTAATTTACTTCAAGCATGGAGAACTTTAACTACAGATTTATTTTAACTATGTTAGTGGTAGTTTTCCCATAATTAATAGAGAAACTTGAGTGGCTACAATCATTCTTTTTCATCATATTTTTTTATTTATAAAACTCCATCTTAAAGGAAATTAAATCTATTACCACTCAGATTGTTGACTTGTGGATTTTTATATTTTTTTAAGTCAGCACATGGAAAATTAAGCACCAACTTTATATTTTAGAATGTTGATTCTCAGACTAATGAAAATATAAGTTGATGTTATGTTCTCTTTCTTCAACTATGTCGTTCCAAATTTCTTCATACACCAGACAAAGAGTTAGTTACAAAATAGAAACTTTGATATATGGACAAGGTGCTTGAACAGGTTGATGAATTAAGCAATGATCCACAGTTTAAGGATCTACTCGGACTGTTAGAAAAAATTATTGTCATTTCCTGTTTTGCAGATTACAAGGCCTGTTAAAGAGAATATTTTCAACATAAAACATTTTTATTTCTTGCTCATTTTAGTAAAAGATTATGGAAACTAGAGAAACATGCCGAAGCAAAAAAAAACCAACTACTTGTCTAAAGACCAAGTTCTTAAACTCTGAAAAATTTATGAGAATACAATAGGATCTCTGTTTTATTATATGTGGAAGAGGATATGAGAAATAAAAAGAAAGAATGTCTAGTTTAGAGTGAAAGAAACTCACATTCAAACTTTAAAAATTGAGTTAGCTCCATATAAATAAAAATGTATGATTATTAATGAAGTGTTTCATATTATTTTATTTTGATAATGAAAAGTTCATGGTTGAAAATGTAATAAAACAATGTGTAAAAAATTGAGAAAAGGAGAAGAGGAAAGGACAATGGGAGCTAAGACAAGAGACAAAAAGGAGGCACATATACCCAATTCTACCAAGGGTGGTGTTATTTTAACACCAGAGTGTTGGTCTTCTACCTTTAATACTTATATATACTATTATTTTATTAGTATATAATATTTTATTAATAAAATTGAGTGTGGAATAAAAGTAGAGTTGGAACAGTAGTGTTAAAAATAAGATTTTCATTTTGCCTATCTACTCGTTTTTAATTGGAAAAAACATAATTTGCAATAGCAATTTCCAAACATTAATAGAATCGAAAATGTTGGAAAAATATCGGGAGATCACAAATAATAATAATTGTGTCAAAATCTATATAAAAAAATAATATTATTTTTAATTTAAAATTTTAAGATATTGAATTTGTAAGTTTTTTTTATATATTATTTAACTTTTTTATTTCTATTCAATTCAATGTTAGAGTTAGATTCAAATTTAAATATTTAATAAAAACCAATGTTTTAGTTAGGGGATTTTATTTTATGTTGATTTATATAATAAAAAAATAAGTATAAATTGCTCTTAATTTGATGTATAGATTTTGCCGTTACTGGAACTCTGTCCCTAGAGGTGATTAGTCATTGTGAAGTCTTTGAATTTTGGAAGCCTATATCTGCCAAATTTTGAAGGAAAAGAATCTTCTTTTGTAGTAGGCACTCACTTTCACGGGTGAGTTGTGGAAATGTGGGCATAGCATATCATACGGTATTAGCGTCAAGGCAAAGTTTTGGATTCTTTTGTATTTTCTTTTTTCAGTTTCATAATATTTAAGGATGATATTATAAATGTAAGTAAATAATGTATTTAAGGAGATAATAAATTATAAATTATGGCGTGTGATAAATTTATTGCTTTTTATAATAATATTTAAAACTCATCTCAATGATTTTTTTTCTGAAACTAATTAAAATTTCAAAGAAATTCCACTATTAATTTTAGTATTGAAATAGAATATGCTTGATAAGATATAAGAATGACGTCATCATCATAGCTCACTATAGTTGGTAACCATAAATATATAGATAAGCCTTCAAATGATATCCCACGAGGCACCACTTGCAATTTATTTGGACACTTTGGTTTTGGTCCATCTTGAGACATTCTTATTATATAAAAATTGTCTTCTTTCTTTAATTTTAACAGAAAAAATTCTTGAACAAGTTTTAGTTATTTGAGTGAAATTACATCGAAATAAAATCATATATATATATATATATATATATATATATATATATATATATATATATATATATAGATATTATTGTAACTAACAAATAATTTTGCAACAAGAGGAAAAAAATAGTATAATATAAACATTAAGTGAGCGGAAACATAAATTTATTTTTTTCAATAGAGTACTTATTAAACTAGTTTCTTCTTGTACAGTGTAAAATATAGTTATTATAGAAGTAGAATAAGAAAACTTTCACTGACTAAAAACATGCTTTAAATTTTTGTCTCTCTGGTTTTATTTAAATAAGATCACACATATCGAGTGTACACAGTTAATAAGAACAAATAAAAATACGAACAAAACAGGGAAAAATTGTTAGATACGATGTGTATAGGGATAAACAAGAGGTAAGGTAAGTAGAATTTTGCAGTCTACACAATTAGAATTATTTTCATATATACTGAAGAAGGACGATTTTTCACATCTTTTAACGGTGTATATTTAGATGAAAAAGATAAAGATAGAGGAAAAAATAAGTATAAAAAATGATATGACAAGGAAAAAGAATATATAACTATAAAGATTGGAAAAACTGGAGTATAAAAGAATGTGAAAATAGAAAATCATATTAGTCAAGTGAGAAAGGATGATTATTTTCTATAGAAAAATTCTTTAGTTAATATAGATTTTTCACTTGATTCATACATATTAGCATATATGCATATATATAATGGTCTAGATGTCGAATCTGAGAGTGGTGACCACAATGGGACTCCTAACAACATATTTGAGGTCCGTCCAAATGAGATTCCCAAAAGCAACTTTCTTCTCTTTCTTCTTTCTTGGACCTTCAATTCTCAACGTGTAGCTCAACTTCTCATACTTCTCCTTGAACACTAACAATTCAGGGATGACACTAACTTCGTACCCTTCCACAGGTGTAAAGCTGGCAGCATACATTGCAGGTCCCTCCCCAACATTGGTCACTGTTCTCTGAAATTCTTGTGTTGTCCTTGAATTGCTGCTATTGAAGAAAGCAATAAAAGAAGGGTAGTTGAGGTCCAAAGAAGGTTTGGAACAGTCATTGGAAGAGGTTCCTGTGATGACGGTGATGTTCTTTTGGGTGTAGCCAAGAGCGCAAAGGAGATTAACATAATCCTGAACTCCCACATCGTAAACAAGTCCAGGGTTAAGGGCTTTATTAGGGTTTATATGACCAGATCCAGATGCCAAAGGAGAGGCTGGTTTGTTGTCGTCACCAATGTCCTTGATGAGTCCTAAGGTGTTATCAAACATGTCCGAGGTTGTCATGATGGCTGACCTAATGGATGCAACACTCCATTCAGGGTGTGCTCCTCTTAACAATGCTGCCACACCAGCAACATGAGGGCATGCCATGGATGTGCCACTTAACAAATTGAAGTTGCTGAAAATACTTTGGGACCCAAACACTTGCACTGGAACATTTTGAGGCCATGCAGCTAAGATTGATGTACCAGGAGCAGTGATGTCTGGTTTCAACACAAATTGACAACTACTTGAAGGCCCTCGGGAACTGTAACTATCCACACTCGGTGCTGGTTTAGTACCCAAAACTGTCATCTCAAAAGACATGCTTGCTTTTGCACTGGAGTTATTGCTCTTGACGTAAGCTTTGACAATTTCGCCATTCATTGGGGAAATAACAATACTTGCAAAGCTATTATCCAAGAAAAACGAACTATCGGAACTATTTGTTATGAACACTGCGGCGACAACTTTTGCTTCATACATGTTATCCACTTGAACATCAATGATAGTTCCATTGTCTTCACACACCACAATCTTGCTCCTCACTTTGGCCAGTTCCTTCAAGTTGTCGCACAACCCCATGAAAACTATTGGAACATGCTTAGACGAGAAGTTTCCATGATAGAGAGACATGCCAGTTATCTGAACTCCATTGCCAAGAGTAAGAGTCCCGTGAAATTCACGGTCCAAAGTGCCAGCAGCCACAGTTATGACCCATGGAATTCCATTGTGAAGTAGTCCAAGGAAGGGGCCTTCGTTTCCTGCTGAGGTGGACACAAAAATGTTTTTCTGCATTGCTGCAAACGTGGCTATAGCAACAGGGTCCTCGTACAAAGGTATATCATCAAAGCCAAATGACAGGGAAAGAACATCTACCCCATCAGATATTGCACTATCAATTGCAGCAATTATATCAGACGTGTAAGCTCCTTCTTCCCACAGGGCTTTGTACATGGCCACTCTCGCACTTGAAGCCATTCCTGTGGCTGATCCAGAAGCATAGCCAAAGTATGAGGCACCTTCGACTATGCTCCCAGCTGCAGTGCTTGATGTGTGAGTTCCATGACCCTCAGTGTCACGTGTTGAGTTCAAACCTATGGTGATGTTGGGGCGCTTTGCCAACAACCCTTTGTTAAAAAACCTTGCTCCAATGAGTTTGTTGTTGCATTCTATGGTACTTTCACATTGGCCTTTCCATCGTGAAGGAACTCCACTCATTCCCTCGTCTCTGAAGCTTTCACTTTCTGGCCAAATTCCAGAGTCCACCAAACCAACAATGACATCCTTGCCAAATTGTGCCGCTGGCCATGCCCCCACATAGGGGTTGAGGCCAAGGAAGGATGGTGAGTGTGTTGTGTCACGCTTGGCTGGTAAATCTCGCAAGCAAGAGACATAACCAGGGGAGGTTTTAAGAGCCTCAAGCTCTTCAGGTGATAGGTTTGCGCTGAAACCATTGATGACATTGGTGTAGGTGTAAAGCAGCTTGGAAGAAATAGTAGATTTATGATTATTACTGGTGGGTTTGGAATTTTTCATTGCTGAAGAAAGAGTGGATAGATACCAAGTTTGCTGGGTGGAGAATGCTTTGGGCATGGCTGATATGTCCATGTGGATGATATAGTTTTCAGACTGAGCCAACGTGGAAACAAGGTCGAGGGTTGTAATGTAGAAGAAGCAAAGAGAAAGACAAATATGTGTAGCCATGATTGGTTAATGTGAATGACTAAAGAGCAAAGTGTGTGTTTAAATAGAGAACGTAGCTAGTTGTTGTGTTCCTTAACTAGCCCCCATAAGATATTCTTCACTCTCAAAGTTGGGAAATGAATTTTTGACACTTTTAAGATATATAGTAAATAATAAAAAGTATTAATAGAATGTTTAAAGTAACATCATCTTAAAAGTCTTCTATCTCAAAGGTATCTTTTATGAGGCCCAGTCCCCCATGATTGAGGAGCCATGTATGCATGTGCTGTGGATGATTTTGGACACCTTTGTTTGCAAGACTCTTTCAATAACAGTTACATATTTTTAGCCTTATTTACAAATTCATCTCTTAAATTGAAAACCGGCACATTTGGTTGTATTTGGTTGTACAAGTTTGTCTACAATCTCCAAATTTTTCCAATCCAGCCTGGTAGTTAGAAACTAGAAAACGATGTGTTCAAGTTTCACTGATTTGTTCATATATACATGGACTTTAAACTATGAGGCACATGCATATTGATACCGTCATTCATGTACACCCTTTATTACGTTTTATAAAAAAAATTTATAGACAACAAATGAATTAAATAAAATAGAGTATTTCAGATATATTAAATAAATTCATGTTCTGCATCATCTTCTACCACATGTTCAGATTACTAGTTTAGCATGAGGGTTGCTGACCAACTTGTTCTACTGCACTGGCCTTCTCTAAGTAATTATATAGTACATGTTATGAGTTAGCTCCATATAAATAAAAATGTATGATTATTAATGAAGTCTTTCATATTATTTTATTTTGATGATGAAAAGTTCATGGCTGAAAATGTAATAAAACTGTGTATACTTTGTAACGAAAAAAATTGAGATAAGGAGATGAGTAAAGGACAAGGGGTGGTGGGACAAGAGACAAAAACGAGGCACAGACCCAATTCTGCCTAGCTATTCTTGTTTCGTTGGAAAAAGATAATTTGCAATAGCAATTTCAAAACATTAATAGAGAAGAAAACGATGTTCTAGTCAGAGGATTTTGTCTTTTTGGTAAAAATGTTTAATATTTATATAATGAAAAAAATAAGTATAAATTGCTCTTAGTTTGATATATAGGTTTTGCAGTATCTGGAATGCTGGTCCCAAGAGGTAATAGTGAAGTTCTTTAGATTTTGGAAGCATGTTGAAAGAAAAAGTAGATTATCTCTGCCAAATTATGAAGGGAAAGAATCTTCTTTTGTAGTGGGCACTCCCTCTCACGGGTGAGTTGTGGGAATGTGGGCATAGCATATCATACAGTATTAGCGTCAAGGCAAAGTTTTGGATTCTTTAGTATTTTCTTTTTTCAGTTTAGTATAAATATAAGTAAATAATGTATTTAAGGAGATAATAAACTATAAATTATCGCGTGTGATAAATTTATTGAAGGCTTGTGGTAAATTTATTGGTTTTTATAATAATATTTAAAACTCATATCAATGATTTATTTTCTAACTACTTAAAAGTTCAAAGAAATTCAACAACTACTAAGTTTAGTATTTAAATAGAATATGCTTGATAAGATATAAGATTGACGTCATCATCATAAGTCACTATAGTTGGTACCGATAAATATATAGATAAGCCTTCAGATGATATCCCACGGGGTACCACTCGCAATTTATCTGGACACCTTGGTTTTGGTCCATCTTTAGACATTCTTATTATATAAAATTGCAATTTGATCCGATTTCAATTAAAATTCCAAATTCAAATTCAGTTTCAAATTAAAATCAAATTACTTGTAAATTTCTCAGTAGGTAAGAGATCTATAGGTATCTATAGAGTAAGATCCCTATATAATTAGGTACGTATTTTTTTAAATAAAATCCATATGAAATATATCTGTAGATAACATTTGTAGATAATACTAAATTTATTTATAAATAAAGATTTGTATTTATTAATTTGTAAATAAATTAAAAAATTGTTGTAATAATGTTTAAATAAATTGAATTAGCATGGGACTATTTTATAAACAGAAGCACCTAAATCATAGCTCTAAATTACTAAATGTTATAAGAAATGAAGTTGATAAGGTGGGAGAGAGAAAAACAAACCAACCAGTTACATTGTCATTTCAGTGTGACCAGAACTACATACACCATTTTCTAAATAATTTTATTTGTATGCTTGGAAATGTCGTAAGGATAGAAAAAAAAAACATGGAACTCCATAATGATAGTTTTGTGTGTTATCATAAATATGATAATGTGAAGAGTAAAATATATTTAAATCAATTGGGGCATATCAAAATGTACAACCCAAATTAGTATGCAACATTATCAATTTTTTATCATGTGCATCTTTATTGAAATACTTAGTACATGAAAGATAATAGTTTATTTATCTTATAATTAATGTAGTGAAAATTAAGAGATTAGTCATCAAAATTTTTAATATAATGGGATAGACTTAAACTTGTACTTGTTAAAATGTTTTTAATTTGTCAAAGACTAATTGTTATACATCAACTTTAAAGTCTTTCACATCTTCAGCTAAATTTTCTTTATGATCAATGATAGCATCTAATAATGAAGGTTGAGTGAAGGGTAACATTTCATGACAAGTGTTGATAGTCAAATCCATTATGTCATAAAATCTACCTCTATTCTTACCTCTCACATCGTTCTTATTTCATTGAAGTTTTGTTTTTGCATTTAGTTGTTTGGGTTCAAAAATTAGTCCTTTGAAACTATCTGATTAGATGGTCCTCAACCGTTATTGGTAAGTTTCCTAATCGATTATCAAGAGTATTATAATTTATGAATTTATATTAAAAATATAAATAAAGTAACAAGATTTAAAACAATAATTTACATGTCTCAAGAGCATGACCATCTATCTAACCATCGTCTTTATTGGTATGAGTAACAAATAAATCATTTATCTGGTTTAACAAGTTAAAATATTTACATTATTAATATCGATAAAAGTTGTATTATTATAACATTGTATCTTCCGTCACTATATTAAGTAACATGTAACCAAATATACATAAATCATGAATAATACTTATTATATTTAATCTCATGCCTAAGTATGACTTGATTTTTATAAGTAAAATTATATTTACCTATAATAAAAATCCACATAAATAAAATTCGTAGTTAATAAAAGATTACTATGGATTGCTGACGTTCAAAAATTAGTAGTACGTATTATCTATGAATTTATCTATAAAGAAGTACTATATATTATTTTTAATGTTATAATAATAATATTATTAATAATTATAGTTATAGTTCTAATAATTATAATTATAAATACTTTTATTATTATTATTATTATTTTTAACAATATGAGTCCTTTAAGTACCTATATAACTTACAAACACTACTCCGTATAAATTTTGAGATAATAATATTATTATTAATATTAATATTAGAAGTATTAATAACAATATCAATAATAATATTAATTATTAATATTATCTATAAGAAAATTTGCTGCTTATCTATATTGGTAGATAATATACGTACTTACAGATTAAGTAATTATTGAAATTTGTTATAGATAAAACTTACAAGTAATTAACTATAAATATAAACATATAGATAAATTACCTATTAATATAGATATATAGATAATAATTTATAGATAATATTAACTTTACTTACAAATAAAATAAATAATTAAATTAAAAAAATAATAATTTTTCTTTATATCAATGATTTAAAAGTTAAAAATATACTTTTTCTCCAATACAAGTAGTTGTCTCTAAGGATATCTTTCTTTAGTGAATAGGTGGGTAAAGTTATGAGAAATTAGGCATCGTAATTCTCAAAGCGGTTTTCAGTTACAGGTCATCAACGTTATCTACAATAAAAATGCACTTAGTCTCGTACCGTATGCAGCAACCCAGTTACCATATTGGTAGTTGGCTGCTATCAATTTTGTTCATTCTGGTATAATCTTCTAATCTAATATTGCAATCTTCTTATTTGTTCTAAAAAAAATATATTTTTGGATAAAATATGTTTTCGGTACTTTTGGAAAGCTTCAAAATTCTCTTTTAGTTACTTTAAATTTGTTTTCCTTATAATTGTGAAAAATATCGTTTATTTTGTCCTTCAAATGATTTAAACACTACTTAATTAAAATTTGGAAAGATTAATTTTTTCAAAGTAGTTTAAGTTTTGATTTATGGAGATATAGTTTAATCAACCCAGACATTCTTATAAAAAAATATTGTATAGCAATATTATTTTTTGTAAATATATAATAAAATAAAATAAATGTATATTTGATCTATTTTGATGTGAATCGCCGAATCAGTAATAAAATAAAATATATAAAAAACATTAGTTGATGATGGTAAATCATAACTTATTGTTAGAGTAAGATGATTCCTTGGGGGTTATCCTCTTATACATTATGACTAGTACATAGGAAAATAACAAGTTATATAAAAGATTAACATTAATGAATCTCATTTAGCAACATAATTAATTCGAGAGGCAAATTATATTTTAAGAACTATTTTTAATTTCAATAATTTCATGAGCGTATAACAGTTTACACTTTTGACTAATTCGAGGTTTCACCCACTAATAATCAGTCTGGATCAGGGAAACGACTGGGCCATATTTTTCATTTTCCTGCCTCCAGCCAACCTAAAGCAGAGGGATTTGCGTTCTGCACCCCATAAAATTCAAATGTATCTTTATATGATCTGAAATTTCATTTTTATCATTCTAAAATAGTATTTTGGAATATATATAATCTATAAAAGATGTATTTTACACTATGCAATCTGAACTATATATGTATTCTTAATTATACAATTCACAATAATTTTAGATCATACATTTTAAAATACATCTTTTATATTTCAAATTATACATTTTAGAATATATTATTTTTTATTTTTTTAAACATGTTTATATTTTATTTAAATTCATTTTAAACATAATTAATTTATTTTAAAGGGTATTTTTGTATTTTAAATACAAATAATTTATTTAATAGAAAGATATTTTTTAACAGAACAATATTCAGTAAAAGTAAATATTATGAAACGATGATAATAAAACAACGATAATATCTTATATATTAATAATCAAAATTTTTATACAATATCATTGTAATATGGTAAAGTATTGTAGTCTCAATTAAGGATGACGATTCCAAACTTATTTAGTTTACATATAAATCCTAAACTTATTTAGTTTATATATATACATGAAAAAGATTAACCTTAGTTTCTTGATCCTCACGTCAATATAATCTTACAACATTATATATTATATTAATAAATCTCTTAAAAAATATCACTCTAACTTTCTTGTATTCTTTTTATAGAAAATAATTGCGATACATCACTATCAATTATAATTTATTTTTTATTTGTTTCATGGATCGACGTCATCCGTCTTTATCTAGATTATATTTATGATGATAATCCATTTATCATCTTAGTCCTATCTTTATCAATAATAATAACAAACAAATAATTATTTTTTTAAAATTAATATATATATTTTGAATTCTTCAAAATGTATTTTCAGATTTAGAAATCTAAACTCTAAAATGTATTTTTAGATACATTTCATAATACACAATCTAAAATGCATATATAGATTTTGAATTGTACCATTCTAAATAAATTTCTAGATTTGGAAACAAAATTAAGCACTGAACTAACCAGAAAAAAAAAAATGAATTATAAATACTTACCTCTTCAGTGGCAGTCCAATGATGGTGACTACTTTCAAGAAGCTCTACCACTCATGAATGGAGGAAGCAATTTGGTAGAAGAAGATGTGAGGGTGAAGAAATGAGAAGGTAGGTTAAATATGAATATAAGAAGTGGTAGTTTAGTCTTTTCACAATAAGTATAGGGTGCGATTGAAATTTCTGGGGTGCAGAATGCATAGCCCTAAAACAGATATGGACTTTTAGTATTCAACATTGGATGAGTTCTTCCTGCACCCTAATAAAAAATTTTAGTACCACAATTGTCCTTATATAAGAACCGGATGACACCCCATCCGGTTGTCATTTGAAAAAAATTGACAACCAGATGGCACCCCATTCGGTTGTCATTTTTTTTCAAATGACAACTGGATGACCTGCTCATCCAGTTGTCAATTTTTTTTCAAATGACAACCGGATGAGAGTGCTATCCGGTTCTCATTTCTAAATCAAAATGATAACCGGATGAAACTTACCCGGTTCTCATAATCCAAATCGAAAAATTAATCCATTTTTGATTTGGATTATGAAAACCGGATGGGTTTCATCCGGTTATCATTTTAATATGGAAATGGGAATCGGATGGCACCCCCATCCGGTTGTCATTTGAAAAAAAATTGACAATCGGATGAGGGTGTCTTCTGGTTCTTATATAAGAGTAATTATGATATTAAAATTTTTTATTAGGGTGAAGAAAGAATGTATTAGGGTTCAGGAAGAACTCGTCTCAACATTTGGGCTCTTTATGCATTCGTTGCTTTTTACACGAGCAAGTTTGCTGACTGCATCTCTCCATTTCACAGGAATGGTAAAAGTTGTCTTTTTAAAACCCTTCACTGTCTGAGAATGTTATTAGGATGTCTTAAGAAGTTTTCGGATTATGTACTTTGAAGAAGACATTTTGCAAAAAGTGTACTACAAAATGAGAACTCCAAAATTTATAATATAGAATTAAATTAATTTTCCCATATTGTTAATTCAATAACACCTCGAAATGTATAGTTTAAAATTTATTCTGAAATGTTCTTTCTGAAAATCTAAACATTAAACGATTTTGAAAAGTTTTGATTTATAAACTTTTAAGAAGGAACAATGACACCTTTTACGATTCTATTTTTGACAATTCAACCATTTGACGAGATTCCACATCAGTCCAATTTTACAAACAGTGAGGAATCTTTAATCTTCTATTCATCAACCTAATCATATCATACAACAATATATAAATTTTTCACAACTTTCCAAGCTACGTCACATTCGCCAAACCTCGTGATACTAATTTAAATATAAGGACAGGAAATATCATGCTAAAGATTAATTGAAAGATGATAAAATCATCTAGAGGATCTAGTAGCATTTGTCTCCTTATCTGATGAAAAAGAGTAGTGCTATTCCTAATTATGCCATTTTCATCTTCTAGTGTTAATTGACAATAAGAATTTTTAATATGTAGCCCAATTTTGTGTCTTGATTCCTCTGTTGATTAAATATTTAATAGAATATTATCATAGACATTACACTAAATAATGAGTCTAAGTTCCTCCTACCGCTGTTGAGACCTTTTGTTTTACCATTAGAAAACTTCTCACTGTAAAAACATTCTTCACTAGATTTGAGGGTTTATAAGTCTATTTTGAATGAAATAAATGTAAGTATATTTTTAAGGGTTATTTGAACTCTAAGACTTTTCTTATATTGAACTAGGGCGTCATCCTTCCTCCAAAATTTTTCTTAACCAAAATTACCTAAAAAAATGACAAAGTGTAATAACTATATATTTTTCTAATAAAAGCTTATCTCACTTTTAAATGTTTAAAATTAACTCTAAAAACATTCTTATAATAATGTATAGTAAAATTACTATTTTTCATAACAATATTTTAAAAATCATATCTAAATTCATTTCGGATATGTACTAACAATGTATATAAAAGGTAATTTCGATCGTCATACAAGTAGCACATATCCTTAATATATATTAACACAAAAAATATGTCAGATATAATTCTCTAATATGCTATTATTTCAAAACGATCTAACAAAATAAATAAACAAATCTCACTTCACATGCATATATACACACACGTACGACATCTGAAATATTTAACACGTTCACAAACAAACAAACAAAAAGATGATTATACACTAACAAAAAAGTCAAAAAGGAAAAAAAAATCAAATAATTAATCTTAGCTCGTTATTATTCTACACCCATCTTCTCCGACATAGAACCTTTCCAACTGCTAGCCAAACTCCACTGATCGGAGTTCGCCACCGACGCCGGAACGCCGTTGCCGCACTTCGCCACCGTCCTCACGCTCTCTATCAACGCCTCCGTCCGCGACTCTTGCGACAAAATCTCCGAGAGCTTCTCAGGGCTTATCACCAACTTCACCTTCCACACTCCGCCACTATTGTATCTGGGAACCACTTCCGGTTCCGTGTACACATTGTTGTTGTTACTGTTGCTTTTTTCGCACGTGGACATTCGGTATGGAGTTAAGGCCACATCGGATAGTTGTCTCGTCATGCTCTTTCTGGAAGAAGAAGGGTTGAGAGGGAGGAGGTAGTAGACTTCGCCGCCGTGGAGCTCTTCCGTTTTCGGCAGCGGTTCGGAGAAGATGTCGCGGCGGCTCCGGAAGATGCCGTGGCCGGGAAACTCGTTGGTTATGCACTCCACAGTTATGGGAGAGAAGAGTTCCATGATGCCTCCGTTTGAGGTTACCACCTTCACCATCAAGTCTTGGGACATGTTATGGTGAAACCCTTTGAACACGCAGTTTCCCATAACACGTTGGGTCAAAGAAAGAAAGAAAAACAGGATTTTGGGTTGTGTTTGTTGTGGTTAAGGTGGTCTTTTGAGGTTGTGTTGTTGGGTTTTGGTTGTGGCTAGGGTTAATTAAAAAGGTTTGGTTTTGGGGTGGGGAATGAGGAGGTTTCTTGAGGGTTTCTTGTTCATGGTTGGAAAGAAGGGTGAATGAAGAAACCGACACAAAAGGACATGAAATCCTTTTCTTCCATGGGATCCAGAATCTGGTGTGCATTGCTTGGTGGCTATTATTAGTGGGGTGGTCCTACTTTGCTTGTATTATTAGGAAGGAACTAATAACTTAGATACACTCTGATCCTTTCGTTGTACACCGTGTGATCTTCAATTATCAAACAAAAATGCATCACAAGGTCAACGATTCAGGATCATGTGTATTGATTAATTTCGCAATGCGTCTGATTGCAAAAATAATAGAGTGGGTAACCTTTCTTAAGGATTGATTGTGAAGTATTATCTGTTATGTTTAAAATGATTGATTTTATTATGAAAAGGCCAGATAAAATAATTGAAAATAAAATTAAACATGAAATATTGAAAAAAAAAAAAATACTAGAGGTTTTATCTTACTTGGGTTTTTACGCAGGGATATATTCAATGTAATGTTGGTGGAGGATTTCTGAGATTGGTGAATACCTAACTTTCAGGTGTATTAATGTTTTCCAAAGGAGAAACTTAATTTCTATGCCTATTTTTAAAACTCAACCAAATTCTTAACTAAAACTTCAAAATAAAGGTCTTGATGATTTACAGAGCCCATAATAAACTTCACCAGCAAGAGTAACATCTTCGCCCAAACATTAATGATTCTACTACGATCCAGCCTACAAGATCAATTTATAAGTACAGATGCTAACCAGTATCAATAATTCAAACATAGATAGTTGTTAAAATATTGCATTTTCACCTTAATTCTAGTTCACTAGCTCAACATAATTCTTTTATAAAGCCCTTTTATTTTCGAATTATTTTCAATTCATCAAAATAATATTTTAAAAATTAATTTTAATTATTTTAGAATTAATTCTTTTTACATTGACAATAATAAACTAATTTTATTTTTTTACTTAGTTATTTTGAAATTGAGCACTTTTTTAATAAATAGTTTTCAAATATATTTTTTCATTTAAAGTATTTGATAGTCAATTGAATTATAAAAGAAAATTCAGTAAAATTATGTTTAAAATTTCACAATAATAAAGATAAACTTCACTTTGAAGGAAAAATTATGTGTAGTTTGTATAGATACTAGTCATAAGTAGGGGTAAGAGACTAGGGAAGTCAAACTTCCATATTTTGAAATTAAGTACATAAATTTTCAATTTAGTATAATTTTTCATTGATTATTATTTTTTATTGTCATTACTTATGTATCTCTTTAAAAAAACTTGGCAATGATTCCTATCAAATACGAGAACTTAGGAACCATTTTACCAAGTATAAAGATTTGGTGTGAAAACTTAACAATAACCCTACGAAACATAAACTTGGTGATGATTTCTGCCAAACACAAGAACTTAGCGATCATTCATATCAAACATAAAGAATCTATTAAGGGTGAGGACTTAGCGACCACTCCTAGCTAATTTACACTTCTTTAATATCCTGGTTCATATTAAAAATGATTTAAAATGTTTTAGTGGTATTATTGAGATTTACTTATTAAATGAATTTAATTATTGTATCTTACCATGATGAATTGACCAACTATCTATCAAAAATATTAACTACATCAAATCTAAGACAATCAAACTTAACCCCAAACTGTATTATCCTCTTGCCAATATGTGTTCACATGTAACTAATTAATTAAGTATTTATCCTTCTCAAATATTATAATACATACTTGTTTGATTATATTCATTTATATATGTGAATTATATATTTTGTTATCATTCAATCGAACTTCACCATTAATAAATAATATTTTTTTATGTTTTGTGTTAAATTCTTGTATTTTTTTATATTTGTAATAACCAACAATTGTATTAAAATGTTTTAAAAAAAGAATTACTTCAACTTCCTTTTTTAATATTTTTTATTTAACTTTCGTTTATCATTTTATTTTCATTTACTAACTTAAACATCAACACATTATTAGTGGTAAATTTGCATCTAATAATATGTTCATTCTTCATTGATATTAAATTCATTCTTCAACACACTTTAATATTTTAAAAGCTGGAAAATTTCACCTCATTAAAAATTAAACCTAAATATATTTGGTCCTATACTTTTTATGAGACGATATTGTGATTGTGGTCAATGGGTGCTTTCATTTTTTTGTGATGCATATCCAGCTTACGTTTGCTTTATAGAAAGGGGACCCACTTTTGACCAGCTGCCATGAAAAGATGAGTGGGTGGTGGTGTAAAAGTCGATAAATATGTAAAAAATTGTAATCAACAGGGGATTCATTTTCATTCATGGGGTTGTTATTCATTTCACCTTTGCTTTATAAAAGGGACCATTTTTCACCGACGGACTAAAAATATAAGTTAGTGGTGTAACGGATATAATATTAAAATGGGATTTTAACAGTGAATATAATTTTATTAAGGGTTTGTTCTATCCGAAAAACATTAAGTCGATCACTTATCTAAGTCAAATATGACTTCCTATATAATAAATCAATCTTAGCATTTATATTTGATTCGTAAAACATAAAACGTCACTAAATTAATGTAATTTTAATATATATTTTAAATAAATATTGCGATTAAAAGTATAATTTTATATATTACAAAAAGAAATTATATTTTTTATTATTAATACAAAATCATTTAAAAAATATATAATTTTAAAGAAATAACATAAAATCATGAAGAACTCATTATTGTATTAATCTACATCTCAACATTCAAACTCGTCCAAATCAATATTAAAATGTAGTAAATCAATGGATCAAATCAGACTCATTCTTAAATTTTATAATAATTTATATAGATTTATAAATAGTTTTGGATTTCTCTTACTTTTTTAGGCTAGACACTACTTATATTATTGTAATTATTGCAAGTTTGAGAAATTTTTCTCTGTTGTAGGATTACACACGAGTTTTTTATGGGTCAATTTCACAATGGAAGAAGAGTGTCTATTCGGCTAACTCGTTGGATTTATATATCCAATTACGTTAACTAATTACATACAAACATTACTATTTATAACAACTTTACCTAATTAAAAATAAATATAAAATGAACTAAAATTGTTACACTTAAAATATTCTTATATTCTGGGCCAAAAATATGGTGGTGGTTAATTTGGGAGGAGTTGGAAGAAGCATGGTTAAGGATATGGCGGGTAGGATAAGGGATTAGGATTGATAATGAAAGGCTAACAACATGGATTCTAGGCAGTCAAAATCAGAGACTCTTTGGCGACCAATAACTAAGTTTGGCACTGTGTCACCAAATACCCATTAGACCACACTTGTCGGTTATGATGCCGCCACTTCCATGCAATTGGAGGCAAAAGCAATAAAGAGATGATTATTTTTTTTAATCAAATAGGTGTAATTTTTTTTTATAAATATAGGAAACTCGTATCATGGAGCCATGACTTCTTTACTTGAAGTCGTGTCAACGTGACACGACTTCAGTGTAAAAAAATAAACTAAAGTTATGTTATATTAATGACTTCAATACAAAAAAATGAACTGAAGTTGTGTCAACGTGGCATGACTTCTGTGTAAATTTTTTTATTACTGAAGTTGTGTCACGTTAGCACAACTTTTATTTTTTTGCATTGAAATGAAATTATATTAACATGACAAGATTTTAGTTCATTTTTTTATTTATTTTGCATTCGTTTAAAGTCGTGACATGATTTTTTTTTATTTGAAATCGTACCTACGTAACACTACTTGCTTATTTTCGTACAAAAAATTACACCTATTTAATAAAAAATGAAAAACAAATTTTTGCCGCAATTGGAAGCACACACACATGTGTGTCTTCACAATTTTATTCAAAAGAAAAAACCTAATTCATTTAGAATTCTATTCCTTCATAGAAATTTTTTAGCTAAGTCTTTTCGCTTTAAAGTTCCATGACGAATCAATTATACTAAACTTGAAGTTAATTTACAACACAAACATAACCTTTCCTTCTTCTTTCTCCCATATCTAGCATTGCGATACCCCTACAACTTTCGGTGATACTTGATTACTCTTTGAAACTTCGGCTTATAATGATGAACTACGCTATAAAACAACACTCAGAATCATATGAATAATTCCTTTATTCTTTAGTTCTATAGGACTATCGATCATTTGGTTTGGGTTCACAGCTTTGAACCAACTTTTCAATAAATGACGATAAAGGTTATAGATACCACAACTCTAACACACTTTATGTGAAAAGGTGTAACTTATATGTCTTTTGATCATGTCATTAAACTTTTCACAACCTAATTAATTAATTAGTTATTAGGAAAGTTCTTTTTTTTTTTTTTGTGTGGAGGGGGTCCAACATTCAAAGTGTGAGATTATATACAACGCATGATTCCAGACTAATCTAAGGTTCACTTGAATTATTACCTCGATCACGTACATTTTATTTTTATAATGTAATAAATGACGCTCAATAACGGCATTAAAATGATGGAGGATTAAAGGAACTTTAATTTCCAAGTTATCATTGAATGCACAACATTATTACCTCACCATATGGCCTAACTTTTTATAACGGTTTCAATGGTTTGTTGTGAATAAAAAAAATATGGCTTTTTGATATGGGTACATGTTGATTTTAACTAGAGTCTCAAGGATTTGTTTTCAATAACAAGTATCAAAGAAAATAAACACTTGTAAAAAAATATTTGTGACTATCTATTTATATTTACATTGATAATGAAGTTTAAATTTACATTTACTTATGAGATATGAGCGTAATCTTTATTAACTAGATCGTTTTTTAAGTTTTATGTTTAATTTCATTTCTTTTACTTCTTTTTTTTTTCTTTTAAAAATCATTTTTTTAAAAATATGTTATGACAAACTAGTATTTAGTTTGTAGAATATTAGATATTGCTTCTTGTGCTTTATATTTTTTTAGCATTTTTTTTATCCTAAAGCAATTTGATATTTAGAATTTTAAATTAATTCATTTTTTCTCAAATATATCCTTAATTAACATCTCACTACTAGTTACATAGGCATCAAGGATTAATTTATTCAATAAAAGAGTTTTAGTCAAATACAATAATGTTTTACTTTTATTGAATATTTTTGTAATTTATGTCCTTTTAATAAACCTCTGGAACATCTAAAAACATGACAGAGATAGTGTTAAATTATTATTATTATTATTTTATGGTATATTAAATCTGATATTATATGATATTTTATGATATATTATCATATTTTTACTTTTATGGTATATTATCATATTTTTACTTAAATTGTCTGTGAAATTGACTAAACAAGAAACTATAATTTCTTAAACCCCATTGTTTGATTATACAAATCATTTACCTATGTTGCGTGGGTTAATTTTACCGTGCCTTATTAATTCATTACTTGTAAAGAAATTCAAACTTATATGATTAAATATTTTTATATCCCTCGTATTTAAACTTTATCTCCTACCTTCATAATGAGTTCTATCCTTGAGCGATCTATTATTCAAGTGTCAATCTTTAAATACTTTTATATCCCTCTTATTCTGTTATTCAAGTGCCAGTCTTTAAATACTTTTATATCTCTCTTATTTAAACTTTATCTCATACTTTGCAGAATGAGTTCTATCCTCTTTAAATACTTTTATATCCCTCTTATTTAAACTTTATCTCATACCGAGTTCTATCCTTGAGCGACCTGTTAGGTATCCAAGTGTCAGTCTAAGTCTCAGTAGAAATGACAAAGTGAGCAATATATAAGAAAGATTTATTGATTGGGTAGAAGGCTAACCCTAAGAGTGTGCCATTATGTATGCACTTAGATGTGCAACTATGTGTGCCACTGTGAGAGCTTTTGTGTGTGGAGAAGTGTGTGAGCAACCGCTTTGAAGAAAAGAGAGAGAGAGGTAATTCGTAGTTACTTCCTATAGTAACCTGTGTTGGTTGTTTTGAAGATCCAACGGTGAAACCTTGTCTGATCGAGCTACAATTTTTATTGAAGATTTCCCACTCATATTTCTTCAATTTGGACGGTATGATTGTTTATTTGTGAAGAGCTTTTGTCCGCAGGACGTTCATATTACCGTCAGTCTTGGTTGTTTCGAAAATCCAACGGTGAAATCTTCTCCAATTACTCTGAAGTTTTACAGGAGTTTTATCACTCACAGTTCGTTATTTTGGACGGTCGTATTTGAGATCGGAGCTGTATTTTGTTTTTAGAAAATTCGTGAACGTTGTCTATTTTTATAGTGACGAGATTAATTTCAATTTGTTGATATTTTTGGGCCATTGTTGGTGACCGTTTTGAGGATTAGGAAGAGTTGTATTGATATGCTTTGTGATTAATTTTGTGAGACTCATTGTACCTTTGTTTTGGTATTAGTGGGTTTTTTTTATCTCTATTGAGAGGTTTTTCCCAAGTTAATTATTGGTGTTGATTTATTCTTCTGTTTTCGACTGCATATTGGTTTTGCTTGGATTATTTGTTTCCATATTCCATATTGTTATGATAAAAGTAAATTTTATTGCTTCCGTTGCCAAACTCCCATCAGCTGGCATCAGAGTTTATCGGTTTTGAATGGCTCCAATTATAATATTTGGAAGGCCAAAATGGAAGATTGGCTTTATGTGAAAAAAATTTCAGTCATGAGAAGTCTTAAGGTCTTGGGTTGAAGATGATGTCATTCTCTTGTGTGGGTTTGACTCACTTCTCATTTCTTGTGAGATCTCTCGTGATTTTGTCCCTTCAAATTACCCAACTCACCCCTTCCAATAGACTATTTGAACAATGGTGTTCGATACATGTAATGATGACCATCACTTAAGTTTTGTTTGAGCAACAATTTGATACTTTAAGTATAATGTAAAAAAAATTAAAATAATAACTTAGTATAATTAATTCTCAAACAACTAAATTCTAACATGTTTTTTACTTGTGGATATAACATAAAGTGTTATTTCACTAAAATTCTAATATTTCAATATCAAGGAAATACTATTTTCAATCCAGAATATACAATATATTAAGAACATATATAAACTGAACTCTATAAAAAAGATATGTATTTTGTTAGTTCTCATTATCCTTACAATAACTTACGCACAAATAAAATGATATTCAACCTTAAAAATATGTTTCTAAAATAAAATGATAAAATCTTTAAAGATTTAACTTATACCATCTAACATTCTTTAAAGATTTAACTTATACCATCTAACATTTTTATTTGTTTAAATTACTACAACATTTTTAATTTTGAGTTGATTTAAAAGATGGAGGTAAAAACTTTCATATGAAATAAAAAGAGAAAACAATAATAATTTTTTCTAGGGGCACCTTAATAATGAAAATAAATAAATTTCATCTTAAATCTAGGAATTTATAAAAATTTGAAAGTTAATAACATATGTCGCAACCGGATCACGACAGGGTGATCAAAAATTTTATTTTAAAAGAAAAATATTTAAATTGATATTTAGAGTCGTCACTATAGCTTTTTATGAGGAAATTATAAAAAAATCAAAAATAAAAATGTCTACGAATCGAATTTAAGATTCGGAGTCGATTACGTGTGGGGGAGGTGTCAACACCCATCCTAAGATGGTACCTTTAATTAAATAAATAGAAATAAGTGTAGTCTTAAAAAATATTATTTTTTTCTAAAAATAATAATTACAACAAATAAGAATAAATATATATTTACAAAAAATACAGACTAAAAATTGAACAATAAGCAAACAAAATAATAACAAAGACAAAATTTTATTTTTTATTTTTTTTGAACCCGACAAGGATTGACCTTCTCCTACGTACTTCTAAAGGAAAATCAAGAATAACGTAGTTCTAACTTTTAACATTTTTATGGTGTTTGATATTTTTTTTTTTTTGAAATATATTTTTATTAAAATTTTTTTTTTTTTGGGGAGAAACCCTATTGGGGGAAGAGCTTGGCAGTGCAGTGGTGGGGAGGACCGCGACGGTTGCGCTTTGGTGGTGAGGGTGGCTTGAGGCTATAAGATGGCGTGAAGCGCGGAGTTATTTGGAAGGCGCCAGCGCTGCGGAAGTTCGCCGGCAAGCGGTGGTGCACAACAACAAGGAGGTCATTGGGATGATGTCGCGGTAACCACGGACAGCGTAACCTTTCTCTTTCCCTGCCATTGATTTTTTCGGGTTTCTCTAATTATGATTATTATTTCTAGTTGTGGTTTCTCTAATTATGATTATTATTTCTAGTTGTGGTTTATAGGGCCTTTTTTATTTGGTTTTAGATTTTTGCGATTTATGATATCCTATGAACTTGGGGTTTTCTGTTTTGTAGATGTGTTTTGGATGCTGGGTATATTTTTGGATTCGTACTAGGCATTTCCTAACTTGTTGGATTTTTTGTTTAAAGGTTTGGTGTTCTAATGTTGATTAAATATTATGGAATTGGTTAAGTTTTGTTTTTGAACTTTGCGTTATTTGGTTTTATCTGATTTAGGGTGATTCTAGAATTGTCAATTTCAATTTTTCAATAATTTCTGGGTGGAACTTTAGAAACCACATTTGTTTTATTCAATTTTGCTTTTGGTTTTAACTAGGTATAAATTTTTGGAAGATTTAAGCATTGGCTTTTGATATTGACTATATTTTGGTTTATAAGTTGATTGTTGGGAATTTTGAACTGCTATTTTTGTTTGAAAAATTGTAATTAGTTTTCGTTGTGAATGATTTAGGGTTAAAAATGGTTGTTTTTTTTGAAAGGCTGATTAGTGTTCTTTTGAGTGAATCTGACTATTTTTTTAGTTCTAATAAAGCAAGAGAAATTTAATAGAAATCTTAGCATTGCAACTTAGCAGGTATAATTATACTCATAATTTCTAACTCTATTTTTAATAAGGTATATACAAAAATTAACATGATATCATAATTAGTGTAGAGCAAATATAACCATGGATCAGACACATGCACAACAATAACAAGGATCTGACTTCTTCTTGATATTGACTCTTCCAATCATTATACAAGAGTTGTGTAACTTTGTATTAGACTATTAGATTTTTTTTTTACTGAATAATAATTTTCAGGAATTTCTAAGTATCTCTATGTATTATCTGTATGTATTATATGTATCTCTCCATTTCTGTATCTTCTCTCCTTAAAATAAAATCAGTTCTGTTAATCCATTCATCTCCTCCATAACACTCTCAATATTCTTAATTAAGAATCAATTATTCTAATAAGAACTCCTTTGTATTAACTCCTTTAAATTGAACATGAAATAATAAAGTAGATAGAAATAAAATAGAGGAACATGAAGAGGAGGAATAGGTGAATGTATGAGGGTTAAATATCAAAAACATGACACTTAAATGTGATAAGTATGAGGAGCACTTAAATGTGATAAGTATGAGGAGATAAAAAGCTAAAAAAAAATGTATTTGCAATTCTTAATGTCAAAAGCATGACACTTAAATGTGATAAATGAATGTGAGGGTAAATGTGATAAATGAATTGTGAGGAGGCAAAAAGAATTAAAATGACACTAAAGCTATAGGGAATTAAAATGACATCAAAGTTATGTAGGAACATGAATGGGCAGTAAAGGTTTGGAAGTAACAGTAACTTTATTTTTTATTTTTGACAACTTGAATTGGACTTCAGAATTTTTTTTTTACATACTGTATCAAAACTATTTTTTTTAATGAACCTCCCTATTCAATTTATTTTAAGACAGACCCAACACATTTTTTTGCTTGTTTTATCATTTTTTTTTATAAATTTCATTTTATCTTATCAAACTTTATTTATAAAATTAAAGTTCTTTTCATTATTTATTCTAAATGGCAAAGAAACTAAATAACACATGTTAAAAATTTTTATTTTCTTATTTTTATTCTTTTATTTTATCTTTTTTCTTTTTTTATTGGTAAAAATAATTATTTTAAATTTATTTATAAAGTAATTATTATTATTATTATTATTATTATTGGTGGTGGTGGTGGTGGTCAGAAAAAATAATTAATTGTAAATTAAAAATAATTTATAGACAAATTAAGAACCATATTTTAAGAAAATAATGTTGATATTATCATCATTACTATTAATGTATTACTATTAAATTCTTAGAAAAACAAAAATATAAATTAATGCCATGTAAAATTACTAAAGTTTCTATAATTTACCAACAATTTAAGATAAATAATGTCTGATATTTTATGAAAAAAAAATACTATCATAATTTTTTTATATTTTGAGACATTTTCTGATACGAGGAACTTTAAAAAATCCAATTAAAATTTTATGAGAAACTTATTTCTTCCAAAATTTTATAATAAAAAAATTTCACAAAATATAAAAAAAAAATCTGGTAAATAAAAAAATTAAATACAAACATTAAACATTTAT
>Ga0209489_102170_pt1 | contig 40185 bp, 59 predicted proteins | sample SiratrowhiteBW_FD_187527 | JGI IMG/M metagenome (GOLD analysis project Ga0209489, IMG submission 187527) | Root nodule microbial communities of legume samples collected from California, USA - Siratro white BW (SPAdes) (version 2) | ecosystem: Host-associated > Plants > Roots > Nodule | place...
ACCAACGCCGCCGCCGCTCGAGCCCGCCCAAAACCTCGACCCGCATCGCCTGATGACCTTAAAGCTAGACTTAAGGTCACACGCTTCGCGAATTACCACCCGTCACGCAAGACGGTCCTCGTCGGAGCGGTACACGCCAGCCAGCGCGAGATCCACAGGCTGGCGGGGGTTGATCGCAAGACGATCCGGCGTTACCGCGCGCTGCGCGCTGGTGCGGAGACAAATTCCCCCAAAGGAAGTGACCACCGGCCCGGTGAGCGTGGGCGGCCAAATTCCTCCACCTCGACCACCTGCTTTTGCGGCATTGGAAGCGACGGTCACCAGCAGCCAAGGCCCGCTCGGCCTGCGAACCACATCGTGGGAGCGGATTGATTTGAATCGTTCTGGCTGGGAAGCCCAGGATTTGCAGATGTATTCGTAAGGCGTGAGGCCCTTCAGAGTCTTCAGCCTCCGCGTTTAGTTGTAGGCGTTGTTGAAGCCGGCAAGGTGAGCTTCGAGCTGATCGTGTCGATCGTAATGGTAGCGTTGGACGGTCGCTTCCTTGATCGTGCGGTTCATGCGCTCGACTTGGCCATTGGTCAGAAATGCTTGATCTAGGTCAGCCGATGTTCGATCCGGTTCTATTGGCAACGCTTGTCGAACATATGTATCGCGTATTGATTCAGGAGACACGAGGGTGCGCTTCCCTAACCTGTCATGAGGCAATATGAGGGAGCGTTTTTCCATGTCGACCGACACCGATCACCAGCTTGGACTTCCGGTCTTCCCCTAGTGCCCTGAGCTGCCGGACCACAATCGCGTGATCCGATTTGAGACGCTTTGCGGCACCTAGAATCTGCGCCGCGTGCGCCCAATCCTTGGGCGGGACCCATTTTTTTGCATTCGAGCCCGAGGCGAGATTGGGGGGCGCCTCCACGATTCCATCGTTCGAGGCAAGCTCTGATTTCACTAATGTCATGGAAGCTTCACAGATCAAGACGACCCTAGGCTCTCTGATCAGCGGCAAAAATCTTCCTCAAATGCTCAACATTGATGGCGCGGCAAATTCGGCCGTGCGGATGAACGGAAGGTACGTCTTCGCCCGCTACAAGAGCATTGATGACGGCCTCGTCTATGGCCTCTACTGCTGCTTGGTAGATCGGGTTGAGATGCTCAGCGTTGAGGTAGGTCACAGTGCGAGCCAGTTCTACCCGCGCCGACATCGGTTGCGGATTGGCCGTTGTGAAGGCCATAAAGATATCACCCGAACTATTGCCACCGATGGTGCCAGACCGCGCGATACCGATCGCCCCGCGTTTAGCGAGCGCACGTAGCGACAACTCCGAGAGCGGCGCATCCGTTGCGATGATCACTATGACTGACCCTGTCTCGTCCTCGTGGATTCTGTCTTCAGGCATAAGGCTACCGACAGGCTTTCCAAGTATGGTGAGCCACGGTCTTATTCCAAAATTGGCCTGAACGAGGGCAGCGACGGTGTAAGTTTGACCAAGCGTCACCAAGCGCGAAGAGGTGCCTGTTCCACCTTTGAACTCATAGGCGATCATACCGTTGCCGCCACCCGTCGATCCTTCCTCCACAGGTCCTGACTGCGCGCTTTCCAACGCAGCACGAGCGTGCTCAGGTTTGACTGACAGAGTCGTGACGTTGTTTAGAAAACCGTCGTAGGTCTCGGCCACGACGGGCATCGCCCAAGCCTGTCCCTTGAAATGATTGGCATAGGTATCAATCATCCACTGCACGGCCGCGCTGTGACAGGCGCCTATCGCGTGGGTATTCGAAACTAGGATTGGGCCCAAAAAATATCCGGCATCATCAATCCAATGCGCACCGGTCATCTCGCCATTGCCGTTGAGAGCATAATGTCCAGCCCAAACCGGGATCGCGTCATTTGACTTACCGCGCGGGAGGATCGCCGTTACTCCCGTGCGCACCCCCTTTGTGCGATCGGTAAGCGTACAGAAGCCGACCTCCACCCCTTGTACGTCAGTTATGGCGTTGTTGCGGCCGGTCGTCCCTGGAAAGGGAAGGCCGAGCTCTCGGGCGCGTGGCTTGTGTGTCATTATCAACTTTCCGTAAGGTTGTGATCAGTACGCGCTCCGACCTGGTGCTTATGTTCGCGAGCAGAAGTGCTGGTCGGTTCAGGCATAAGTCCGCTAGCACGAGAGCGGCTCCGCCAAGTCCGAACTTTGAAGGTTCTATAGTCCGAAACAATGCGATTCGGTCCCTACAGTTGAAGAAGCCCGGTTGAAGCGATAGCTCTCGAATCATGGACCTCTTGTTTAGCTCAGCGAGGGCATTGATACATGGGTTGACTTCCTCGTCCGCCTCTGGGGTGCGTTCCGTGAGATCCAACTGATGGATGTTACCCAGCGCGTTTCAGTCTCACCGAATCTCGAATAACTGATGGTTAATCTGGTATTGCGGATGCCGCACAGGCGCTGGGAGCTTCTGCGCAGTAGCTCTACTGTGGTCAGCATGGCGATGGAGAACAGGGTCGGCACGTTAGCAGCAGTAACAATAGTCGGACTCATTTGTTCGCGCAGGCCGGAAAACATGACCATAGGCAATGTGCGCTGCTCCGCGCCAGCGTCGAAAAGGGCAACCACCACCTCGCCGAAGGAGGCAAGGAAGGCAAAGAGAGCACCGGAGATCGTACCGAGGAATATGGCCGGCAAGATAATCTTGAAAAAGACAACGAGTGGCGGAGCACGGAGCCCAGGGGCTGCGCGGATCAGCGTGTGATCAAAGCCTATCAGAGCCGCGGTCACGGCAATGACGACGAAAGGTGTCGCAAGCGTGGTATGAGCTAGAATCATTCCAGTATAGCTGTTGAGCAAACCGATCTCGCCATAGAGAAAATACACGGCTACCGCAGTTATCACGACTGGGCAGTCGGAGGACTCTAACATGGTCAAGAACTCACCTTGGGTGATATCCAGGTTAAGATCCTTAACGACCAACGTTTCGCCGTCGTATGTCTTCCGGATGCGGAAAACTTAACAAACGCATTCTCCAGACCTGGACTTGATCCTCTCCTTGGTCCTGGCGCTTGCCCTTGCTGAGCGGCGCCGCCGACTATCACATCACGATCTTTTTTCTTAGCGCATTGCATCTCCTTGAGCGCGGAGGCCTCATGCAGACCTATCGTCGCGGTCTCGTTCGCGCGATAAATCAAATGCCGCACCCGTCCTCCCCTACTCCTATCTGCGTGACCTAAGTCAAAAGGATATTTCTGCCGTCACGCAAACATATTACCGAGCTCGGGAGACGAATTTCGTCGTTTTGCCGACGCGAACAGCCGCGAATCCGCGCCAGCTCGGCAATTGCGGTGCGATACAGCCCTGGAACAATTTTGGATCACCTTGCCACCATACGAATGGGTCGAATGGGATGCGGCTCAGCAGCACGCGCATCATCGTTGCGGAGCCTGAGCCACGTACGCGCGCGCGAACAGAAGGGCCTCTCATTCTTGACCGTGCCTTCGGGTAGAAGGCGCGAGAGCCGTTTCTAAATTGCGCCAGCGCCACTGCGCACATGACATGCCACAAGTCGTCCGTCGGCCGTTGGAGCCAAAGACGGCATTTCTAGGCGACACCGCTCTACCGCGAGCGGACAGCGCGGATGGAAGGCGCACCCGCTCGGCGGGCTGATGGGGCTTGGCGGCTCGCCCTCCACTGGCGCTTTTGAGCGAACCCGCGTCGGATCCGGCACCGGAGCTGCCGCGATCAGCGCCTCCGTGTAGGGATGGACCGGCTTGGCAAACAGTGCCTCGCAGGAGGCGAGTTCGACGATCCGCCCCAAATACATGACCGCGACGCGATCGCCGATATGCTCGACGACGCTCAGGTCATGCGAGATAAATACGAAGGCGATGCCCATCTGCTGCTGCAGATCCACGAGCAAGTTCAGGATCTGCGCCTGCACGGAGACGTCCAGCGCCGAGACCGCCTCGTCGGCGATGATGAGCGAGGGCTCAAGAGCCAGCGCCCGCGCGATGCCGAGCCGCTGGCGCTGGCCACCCGACAATTCGGATGGAAACCTGTGCATCATTTCGGGTCGCATGCCGACCTTTTGAAGCAGATCCGCGGCAAGCGTCTGGCGCTGCTTCCGGCTGAGGCGCGCGAAATTCTCGACGGGCTCTGTGATGATATGCCCGGCGGTGAGGCGCGGATTGAGCGACGAATAGGGATCCTGAAAGACCATCTGCATCCGGCGGCGCCAGGCGCGTAGCGCACGCGCATCGAGGCCCGCAATGTCGGTGCCGTCGACCAGCACGCGCCCACCCGTCGGTTCGACGATCCGCATTAGCAGCCGTGCGATGGTGGACTTGCCGCAGCCGGATTCGCCGACAATGCAGAGTGTCTCGCCGGCGTCGACAGAGAAGGAAACATCCTCCACCGCCCGCACCACCGGGCCGGTCTTCTTCAGGAAGCCTATCCCGAGCGGAAAGTGCTTGGTCAGATTTTCAACTTTCAGCAGGGCACTGCTCATGCGCTCACAACCTCTTCGGAGCGCCAGCAGGCCGCCGCATGGCCGACGCCGATATCGCGCATCGTCGGCGTCTCTTCGCGGCACCTGCCGGTTGCAAACGGGCAGCGCGGCGCAAAGCTACACCCAACCATCGGCTCTCGCAGAGTCGGCACAATACCGGGAATTTCCGGGAGACGCTGCCTTCGGTCGCGCCGCGGATTGGGCACCGAGCGCATCAGCCCCTGGGTATAGGGATGGGCGGGGCGCGCAAACAATTCTCCTACGCTCGCCTGCTCTACGACCCGGCCGGCATACATGACGATCACACGCTGGCAGGTCTCGGCGACGACCCCCAGATCGTGCGTGATGAACATCACGGCCGTCCCCATGCGCTCCTTCAGATCGACGATCAGCCGCAGGATCTGCGCCTGGATGGTGACATCGAGGGCGGTGGTCGGCTCGTCGGCAATCAACAGTTCTGGCGAGCAGGCCAGCGCCATGGCGATCATAGCGCGCTGGCGCATGCCCCCTGACATTTCGTGGGGGTAATTGTTAACCCGGCGATCGGGGTCCGCGATGCGGACGAGTTGGAGCATTTCTTGAGCCCTTGCCATCGCATCGGACCGAGAAGCCTTTGTATGGATCTGCACAGCCTCAGCGATTTGGCGTCCAACAGTGTAGACCGGGTTCAGGCTCGTCATCGGCTCCTGGAAGATCATGGCGATCCGGTTGCCGCGGATCTTTCGCATCTCCTGGTCCGAGCATTTCAGCAGGTCGCGTCCATGAAAGCGGATCGCGCCGCCGACGGTTTTGCCGGTCAGCTTCGGGAGCAGGCGAAGGATGGAAAGGGCAGTGACGCTCTTTCCGCATCCGGACTCACCGACGACGCCGAGCGTCTCGCCGCTTTTGACCTGGAAACTGACGCCGCCAAGCGCATGAGTGACGTTGTTCTCGCCGTAGAAATGCGTCTCGAGATCGCGCACATCGAGCAGCACGTCATGCTTTTCCGGTTTGAATGCTGACATCTCAACGCCGGCCTTTCGAGCGGCGATCGAACAGATCGCGCAAGCCGTCTCCGAGCAGGTTGACGGCGAGAATAGTAACGGCAAGGCACATACCGGGCGCAAAGATCGTGAACGGAACGATCGAGAGATACAGACGGGAGCTTGCGATCATATTGCCCCAGCTGGGAATAGCGGGCGGCACGCCCACGCCTAAAAAGCTCAGCGAGGCCTCTGTCACAATCGCGCCGGCGCAGACATTGGCGCCCTGAACCATCAGCGGCGCTATGGTGCTCGGCAGGATATGCCGCCACAGCACCTTCGACAGCCGCGCGCCGCCGCAAAGCGCGGCCTCCACATAAGGACGGGTGCGAACGCCCAGAACCACGGAACGGACCAGCCGAGCGGTACTCGGGATACTGGGGATCGCGATGGCGACGATAAGGATGCCGATCCCCGGGCCGGTCAGAGACACAAGCGCGATGGCCAGCAGGATGGTCGGGATCGACATCAACCCGTCCATCACCCGCATCATTACATTGTCGAAGCCGCGGCTGTAGCCGGCGAGCACACCAATCAGCAGGCCGGCCGAAGTCGCCACTGCGGTCGACGCCAATCCCACTACCAGGGAGATGCGGGCGCCGAACATGGTTCGCGCGAAGACATCGCGGCCCAGATTGTCGGCTCCGAACCAGAGCGCGGCCGAAGGAGGTTGGAGGAGTTTGAACGGATCCATGTTCATTGGGTCGCCGGCATAAAACGGGGCGGCGATGGCCAGAAAAATCACCAGCGTCAACACCCCGCTGCCGGTAGCGACCAACGGATGCCGCTTAGCCAGACGGGGAAGATGGGATATTTGCGGCCAAGCCGTCAGTGCGGCGTCCATCGATGTGGAAAGAATGCTCATATATTAATACCGGATGCGGGGATCGACCAAAGTATAGGCGATATCGATCGCAAGGTTGATTAGGACGTATAGGCCAGACACGAGGATCAGCACGCCCTGTATGACAGGATAGTCTCGGTTGTTGATCGCATCGACGACCAGGCGGCCGACGCCAGGAATGTTGAACACCGTTTCCGTAATCACTACGCCGCCGATCAGATAGGCGAAGCTTATGCCGAGCACGGTGAGGATCGGAGCCCCCGCATTCTTCAGGGCATGATGAAAAAGCATGGCATAGGTCGAGGCCCCCTTGGCCGCGGCCGTCCGCATATAATCTTCCGACAGAACTTCGAGCATGCTCGCTCGCGTGATTCGGGCAATGAAAGCAATATAGGGCACCCCCAAAGCAATTGTCGGCAGGATCAGATGCGAGAACCAGGGACCAACGCCATTATGTACGGACACATACCCTTGAACCGGCAGCCACCGCGTTTCGATGGCGAAGAAATAAATGAGGAAATAACCGACGACGAACACCGGGACGGAATAGCCGAGAGCTGAGAAGGCCGTGAGCATGCGATCGACCAAGCCGCCGGCGCGCCACGCGGCAAAAATGCCGAAGGAGACCCCGGCCGCAGCCGACAAGATCATCGTCAGGATTGAAAGCGAGACGGTCGGCTCCAGCCGCTGCGAGATCAGCTTGAGGACTGGCAGGCCGGCAAGAATCGAATCGCCGAGGTCGCCGCTCAGGATACCCAGCGCCCAATGGGCGAACTGAACCGGCAGCGGCTGGTTCAGTCCCAATTGTTCGCGGATGCCGTCAATCGTCTGTTGCGTGGCCATGGGTCCGGCGATCATGGCCGCCGGATCACCGGACGCCAGCCTAAGAAGCAGGAAGACGAAACCGCCAACCATCGCCATGACGGCGATGGCCGAGATCAGTCGGAGAAGGATGTACGCGCCCACTGTGCACTCAGCTCTTTTGCAAGTTCCACATCGGGAGAAGCGCCGGAAAACTAACTAGGCCGGTCAGCGTCTTGCGGCGCGCGATGGGCGTAACACTTTGCCCAAGGAAAACGGAGGGAACGGCATCCCACCAAATTTGTTGCATTGTCCGGGCCAGTGCCTTGCGCTCTTCAGGCGTACCATCCGCCCATTTGGCTCGAAGAGCTTCGTATTCGTCATTCTTCAGCCATCCGTAATACGACTTACCGTCCATATTCATCCAGGCTGTGGAGAGCGGGTCACCGAAGCTAAGATCGACGGCGCTCGAGGGGTAAATGCTCCAGCCGCCAGCCTCGACGGCATCCTTTTTCGAGCGGCGCGCGGCAAGCCCGGCCCAGTCGCTCGGCGCAAGCTCGGCATTGATTCCGATCTTCTTCAACTCAGCCGCCAAGAACTGCGCGGCGTTGCTACCGGGAAGCCAGTCCGTGGGCTGGAGGACAACGATCTTCTCGCCGGCATAGCCAGCTTCCTTGAAGAGTTGCCTGGCCCTTTCTGGATTGCCGCCCTTCTTGTACCACCCGATATTGGCGTCGTTGGTATAGGGTGTATTGGTTCCGAACAAGGACGTGATCGGTCGATTATACTTTGGATTTGGGTTGATAATGTGCAGGAACGCTTCTTGGTCGACCAGGTGAAGTATGGCTTGGCGCGCCTTTACATTGTCGAACGGCTTCTGCAGGCAATTCATGCGCAGTAAATAATCATCGCCCGATTTGTGAAGATCTTCGAGCACGAGATTGGGGTCGCTCTCGATCATCGGGAAAAGGTTGGCTGGCGGGACGCTCACGAGATCGATCTCGCCCGCTTGCAACGCCGCCAAAGCCGTCTGTGCGTCGGAAATAACTTCCTTGATCACTCGCTCGACCCTGACGATCTTGCCGCCGGACAATCCGCTGGGAGGCTCTTTTCGCGGCACGTACTTGTCGTTGGGGTCGTAGACGTAGCTCACGCCAGGCCTGAAAAGTGCTTCGTTGAACTTGAACGGCCCCGATCCGATATGTGTGGTCACTGGCTCGGTCGGGGGGCGGTCCGCATCCTTCTCGCGCATGACGAACAAGAGGTAATTTGCGGATGCCGCCAACTGATCGATTAAGAGCCCCATCGGTTCCTTGAGTACGATCGTGAAGGTCTTGTCGTCTTTCTTCGAGACGTCCTTGGCTCTCTCCTTGACCAATTGTCCGCTGGCGGTCTGGAACCAGCGACGGATCGAGGCGACGCAGTCCGCCGCCGTGACGGGGGAGCCGTCATTGAAGCCCAAGCCGTCCCGAAGCTCGAACGTATAGGCCTTCTGATCATCGGAAACGCCCCATTTCCCCACCATTTGCGGCTGAGGCGCGAGCTTGGAATCTAGCGCGAATAAAGTGTCGTAAATAGCCAAGCCATGATCGACAGTAACATAGGTGGTAGTAGCATATGGATCGAAGTTGGTGATATTGCCGCCCGCTATCCGCACCGTCTGAGCGGCAGACGGGGCCGCTTGCGCCCGCAGGATCGACGGAACCGATAGAGCCGTTCCGGCAACCATACCCGCTTTGATAAGATCGCGCCGAGAAATCGTCATGTCTCGCTTCCCTTCAAATGAATAGGCGGAGCGCACATCCGCACTCCTCGTTTTGAGGCTTTCCGTTCCATTGGACGGAGAGAAAGTGATCTTTGCAAAGCACTAGGCGACAGCTTCCGCGTGTACCGTTTGAGCGAAAGTCGCCTCCAACCCCTGCCAGTCCTCAGGCGTGTTAGGTGCGGGCCAAGCGGAATTGACGGCGATCACAACTTTGCTTTGCGGATAGACGAAGATTGCCTGGCCATCACTGCCGAGGCCGGCATAAGAATCCCTAAAGATCCACCAGGAATACCCATAGCCCAGCGCGGCATGACCGCGGTGCGGCGTCGAGAAGGTAATTTGGGCGCGGGTCGCCTCGGCCAGCCAATCGGGCGGCAACACCTGAGCGGCGCCGGCCTTGCCACCGTCGAGCATAAACTGGCCAATTCGTGCATAGTCACGCAGGGTCATCGAGATGCCGGAGCCGCCGCGATCTCGGCCGAACCGATCAACCACCCAGTTCGCGTCTTCTTCCATGCCGTAGGGTTGCCAGAGCTTGTTCGAGAGGTATTCAGACAGCGGTCTACCAACAGCGTTCGAAACCAGAATTCCCGCGATATCAGTTTCGCCCGTACTGTAGTTGTAGGTCGTCCCCGGCTCGGCAGCTCTCGGCAAGTGGCGCATGTACGCGACGATGGGATGAACTCCAGCTTCGTAACAGCAGTGGCCAGCCCTGAACACATCTGAGTTAGGATCGGCGTAGTCTTCGCTCCATTTGACACCGGAGGTCATTGTGAACAGCTGGCGAATGGTGACGCTAGCGTAGGCGCCGCTCTTCATCTCCGGAATGTAGTCGGCGACGAGCGCATCCATACTTTTGATGTGACCGTCCTGGATTGCGGCGCCGGCCAAGATCGCGGTCACTGACTTGGTGACGGATTGAGCTAACCAGCAGTCCTTTTCCGTACGCCCGAGGTCATAATTCTCAAGGACAACTTCGCCATCCCTAAGCACAATGACGCCCGAGATCCGCATGGATTTCATGAGGCAACCCAGGTCCATAGTTTCGCCCTTCCAATTACAGCGGGGAGAGATTTGGCGGGTTGCCCTTGGCAGAGGACGAATAATCGACCCTCGGCGAACTACGTGAGTGGCATCGAGCTTATGCATATTGCGATAGCCGATGGCTCTTTGCTCAGGCGTCCATTGCATGTACCAAGAGCTCGCTCTATCGATCGGAGGTAGAGATTCGGCCCCTCTCGTAACGTTCGCGGCGGCTGAGGTGACTGCCAACCCGGTCGACGTTCCCAGCCCGAGCGAGCTCGTAGCCATAGCTTCCCCTTCTCTATATGGTTTAAATTTCAAGCTCGCCGACAGTTCGGACCGTTGCTTGACGGCCACTTCCAGCCGGCATTGAGCGTATCAGTGCCTTGAGTTTAATTTCGCCAAAAAGCCGCGTATCTGGGAGGAATTCTTGCGCGGCACGCTGAGGCGACATCGAAATTCTGCGAACGTCCTCTTGTTTCTTCGCTTCGAGCGCATCGCCCAGCTTTACGCGGCCGAGAAGCGCTCCACGGCCGATCGGATGCTGAGCGCCATGCCCGACCTTTGGCTACAGCCTTGAGGCAATGGTTTGAGGCCAAGCTTGATCACCTTGACAGAAGAGCGACACAGCGGAGGCCCTACGTTACGTGCTGCGTCATTGGGACGGCCTGACGCTCTACCTTGATGACGGATGCATCGAGATGGATACGAATGCTGTCGAGCGGTGCGATGCGGCCGATCAAGCTCAGCGCCAAGAACTCCCTTTTTGCCGGTTGCGATGAGTGCCGCCGAGAATTGGCCATTGCTGGCTTCGCTCATGAGACCTGTGAGCTCAACGGCGTCAGTGCCGAGCACTGTCTCGCTGACATTCTCGCCAAGCTCGTCAATGGTTGGCCTGCGGCGCAACTGGACGAACTGCTCCCCTGGGCGTCGATCTACACGATGCATGCACACGATCCGAGGCTGGCGGCATGAGCCTGAACACGACCGCGGTCCGGATCAAGGTGACCCTCAAGGAGGTGAAGCCGGAGGTAATGCGTCGCCTTCGTACCCGTCACCCTGCGCCTTGATCGGCTGCATCTGACGCTTCAGGAGGCATTCGGCTGGACGAACAGTCACCTGTTCGAGTTATTCGCTGGAGAGGTCCATTGGGGGATTCCCGACCGCGACAATGATTACGGCCATCAGCCCATGGATGCCAGCAAAGCGCGGCTTCGCGATATCGTTCGCGAGACCGGCACCAAGACGATCCACTATCTCTATGGCTTCGCCGACAGCTGGGGTACGCATATGAAGGAGACCGCCTGATTGACGAATGCGGGCGGGGGCCGGGTAGTGATCTTCCTCCGAAATAATGGACTGGGTTAAACTGCTTTTAGCTCCATCTCGATCGGGCTGATAGACGACGGGTTCAATTGTAGAAGCCCTCGATATAGGCAAAGATACCCGTGTGGCATCTGCCCGTGTTGCATGGTGGCTGTGGTGGACGAGCTCGGTCTTGAGCGTGTGAAAGAAGCTCTCCATCGGTGCATTGTCATAGCAGTCACCCTTGCGGCTCATCGACGCCCTGAGGCCGGCGGATTGCATCAGCTTGCGGTAATCCGCCGAGGCATATTGAGCGGATTCAAACGGTCGTCAGCGGATAATCGGCGCGGCGACATTCGATGAAGCGGAATCTCATGTCCGTGTTCCAGCAAAGATCGCGATCGACTGCCTAAGAAGCTGCCGGATTGGCGTCGCCCGGAATGGCCTGCAACACGAAGCTCAGCGATTTCGCCCGGCGCTGTAGGTTGGCGAGGACGCGGCTACGATATTGCCGCTCATATTGGTCGGCACCAGGATCGCTGTAGCTCATGCCGTGCCGGAGTGTGTTGTAGAATAAAACCGCAATGTTGCGAGCGGTCGCCGCCACGGCCTTCGATTTACCCGCACGTGAGGACAACCGGCGATAGAATGCTCCCAACGCTGTCTCGCTCCGGCCCACGGTTGTGGCTGCCAAGCGCAACAGCGCAGCTGCGCGACTTGAGGATCTCCGTGTGCGCGAGGACAGCACCTTGCCGCCGGAGATCTTGTTGGCGGGTGCGAGGCAGAGCCAGGAAGAGAGTTTGGCGCTCGGCCATGCCCTTAGATCCGTACCGCACTCGCTAATGAGCTTCAATGCGAGCGACGGACCTAACCCATGTCAGTCAAATCGACGCCGAGCACGCCGTACAGTGCGGTCCCGACATCGAAGGTGGGGTGTTGACCTGCTTGGCCTTAACGCGAGGCTTGGCTAGCTTCCGACCGGTCTTGCTCCTTTGGTGCTCAATGCACTGATCAGGACTTCGTGCTTGCAATCACAGTCGAGCATCTTTGCCTGATAAACGTCGTAGAGTTCCAGTGATTGAGTCAACGCGAAGACAAGTTCGTGGCGGCCTACGAGCGCTGCGCGGATCGTCTCGATCGATGAATGGCAGCGCACGTCCCGATAGGTTGCCAGGACGTCGGGATTGCGTTCGCCTTTCAACAATGGCTCGGATAATCCGCATGCCGGTCGCGCCGGTGATCTCCGAGACAACATGATGGAGCTGCAGGTTCATCTCCATCAGAGTCTTTTGCAAATGTTGGATATGGGCGGCAGCATATTCCACGAGCCGCTCGCGCTGGCGTAGATAGGCTCGCAAGGTTGCGATCTCGGCATCGGGTCGGAAGCTGCCCCGTAACAGGCCATAGGAGTGGAGCTGGCGTAACCAAGCCGCATCGCTGAGATCGGTTTTGCACCCAGGTACATTCTTGGCGTACCGCGCGTTGACCAGAATGACCTCAAACCCGCGCTGTTCTAGGGTCTCGTAGACTGGGATCCAATAGACCCCAGTGGATTCCATCGCGACACTGGTCACGCCGCACGTCTTGAACCAGTCAGCCAGCTCATGCAGGTCTTGCGTGAATGTGCCGATTGCACGCACTGGCGTGTCGGTCCAGGCCGGGGTCACCGCGGCCATGTGCATCTTTGACCCGATGTCGATAGCGGCCGCGCCGAGGTTGACCGGCTTTAAGTCCGGGCCGCCACCGGTTATCCTCTTAGCATCGCAAATCCTCCGTCCGATGATGTGGCTGGAGGGTCTGGGCTATGGCAATTTGTCATCTTCTGTAGAAGTTTCGACTTAATCTGACGGCAAGGTTTGACTGGCAGGGAATGGAGCTGCGGGCGAGCAGGGCCGCTCACCCAAAGGGCGCTCCCGCGCAGCCCGCAGCGTCTCACAGGAGACGTTACCGTGACTCAGGAACAGAAGGTCATTCGCGCGAAAGTCGGAAGGTTGGAACCGGCCAAGCAGCTCGGCAATGTCAGCCAGGCTTGCCGGATGATGGGCTATAGCCGCGACAGCTCCTACCGGTTCAAGGAACTGTACGACAAGGGCGGCGAGCTGGCGCTGATTGAGATCAGCCGCAAGAAACCAATCCTGAAGAACCGGGTCGCGCCGGAGGTGGAGGCGGCCGTCGTTGAGCTGGCGATCGACCAGCCAGGTGCGAGTCAGCAATGAGCTCACGAGCCGCGGTCTGTCGATCTCCCCCTTCGGCAGTGCGCGCGGTGTGGGCTGCGGCACGACCTCGCCAACGTCAAGAAGCGGCTGACGGCGCTGGAGGCCAAGATGGCCCAGGACGGCCTGGTGCTGACCGAGGGCCAGCTCGTTGCGTTGGAAAAGGCGAAATCCGAGAGAGGCACACGGCGAGTTCGAGAGCGAGTTTCCCGGCTATTGTGGTGCGCAGGATACCTTCTATGTCGGCAACATGAAGGGGGTCGCGCGGATCGACCAGCAGACCTTCATTGACACCTACAGCAAGGTGGCGTTCGCCAGGCTGTATGATCGCAAGACGCCGATCACGGTGGCCGAACTGTTGAATGATCGCGTGGTGCCGTTCTTTGATGCGCGGTGCATCCCGCTGAACCGGATCATGACCGACCGCGGCACCGAGTATTGCGGAATCCGGAGCATCACGAATACGAGCTCTACCTCGCGTCAACGGTATTGTCGAGCGCTTCCACCGCACCGTGATCGAGGAGTCGCGTTCCGCAAGAAGATCTATCCGAGTATCGCTGCGTTGCAGAGCGACCTCGATGAGTGGATCGCTGCTTACAATGAGGTGCGCCCGCATCAGGGGCGCTGGTGCTACGGCAAGACACCGATGCAGACCTTGCTTGACGCAAGTGCTCTGTCGAGAGAGAAATTGTTGCCGACTGCGTGAGGTCGGACATGAAATCTTTGTCGGACACCTGCCGCGACAAAGCACCCACCGTCGGCTCAAGTCCGTTCTTTTACACATCTTCCCAATCGGGATCGCCGCCGAAACGGCGTCACCACTCTCAAGTCCGCATGCGCCCATGGACCACGTTTTTTAACCGGGACAGTGCCTCCAATAAGCTGACGGCCGCTACCCTCCGAGCCAAGAGATAGCACGAGGCCGTTTCTACCCCGCGCAGGCCCGCCGCGACGCTGGACGGTTTTTTTAGGATATCCCGCTCGGCCTTTAACTTGGCGACCTCACGGCGCAACCGCTCGATCTCCTGCTGCTCCGGTTTCATCTACCGCCAGGAAAGGCCTGCACCGGATCGGAGCCGAACTCTTTCGCCCATTTGCGCAGAACGTTCTCATGGACATCCAGGTCGCGCCCGGCCTGCGCCACCGACACCCCACGCTCCTTAACCAGCTTGACCGCCTCGATCTTGAACTCGCGACTGAACTTCCGTCTGTTCATCGCCGACCTCCGGCTTCATGAAACACCTAATCTCGGTGTCCATCAAACCGGCAGCAGCTCGCCTTTCTCGGCGAGAAGCACACGCGCGATCGGCTCAGCCATTGACAGCTGGTGGTATCGAATTCCAGGCAGAGACGTGCACCGTATGAACTATTTTAAACCAACCCGGATCCGCCTATGGCGGAACAAGCGTCCCTGCCGGGACGACGGTGCGGGTAGCCGTGAAGTCGTCTCTGCCGGTCTTACGCACCGCGTTCTTAGAATCCAGATGACTGCCAACCCTCTCGAACGCTATATGTAGCGCTCCTGCGTAGAGAGATGGCACGCAGAAAGAACCATGAGGCCGGCACGCGCATCATTTTTGTCTATCGGGGATGAAACCCTAGCCGCTCTTAAAGAACGGACGACAACGTGAGTAGAGTTGGAAACTGACGGCACGACGTTAGGCCGGCGACGCGGCGCTCGCCATCAGCCCGGCCCCTCCCATTCCGCCGTCAACGTTAAGTACATGCCCGGTCACGTATCGGCTTTCGTCCGAGACCAGGAATAGGACGCAGTCGGCCACTTCCTCGGAGGATCCGAAGCGGCGCATCGGCAGGAGTTTGATGTAGGCGGCCTGCTCTGCGTCGTTATGGATGAAGCGACCCGGCTCGGGCGCAATCGGGCCGGGCGCGACCGCGTTCACTCGGATCCTGTGCGAGGCAAGCTCTACCGCCATGACCCGAGTCAACAGCTCGAGCCCTGCCTTGGCCGCCCCATAAGCTGCGCGCCGTTCGCCGCCCCGCTGGCCGGAAACGGAGGTCATGTTGATGATCGCACCGCCGCGCCCCGACGCGACCATCCGGCGGGCTGCCGCCTGTGCGACTAGAAAGGCTCCCGTCAGATTAATGCGGAGGATGTGCTCCCAGTTTTCAAGGGTCACCTCAAGGAACGGCTCAAGCCTTCCGCCGCCGGCGTTGTTCACAAGAATATCGAGACCGCCGCAGCGAGCGTCGATTTGCTCCATCATTTCGCGGATCGTATCGGGAGAGCCCACGTCCACGGTCATCGCTATCGCTTCGGCAGCTCCTCCTAGAGCCTTTGCAGCCGCTTCCGCAGCTCCGCCGTCGCGACTGACGACCACCACGCGGGCGCCCCGGCTTGCGAGCTTCCCAGCGACGGCCAATCCGATTTTGCTCGAAGCCCCCGTCACGAGGGCAACCCTTCCCTCTAAATTCGTCACGATTGATCCTCTATAGCGCTGGCGCGCGAAACGTTTCAGTTGTCCAGCGAGCAATCGCAAGCCGTCAAGATGGCGTTAGCTAGAGCCGGACCGCGAAGGCAAAAGCTTTCGCTTATTTCCATATGGTCACCGTAACTTAGAGCGGGCTCAAACCTGGTACCGATACGACTAGTAGGCCGCAAGATCCTCGCATCGGCCAGACTCTCGACGACCATGCTCCCCAGTCCACCATTGCGATCATGCTCCTCAATAACGATGATTTGGACAGCACGTCGGGCGGCCTCACAGAGAGTGGCGGTATCAAACGGCCTGAGCGTCGAAAAATGGAGCACCTCCGGATTTAGGCCTCCTTGGACCAACAGGCCCGCAATATCAGATATTGCTGAGGTGACAACACCTGTGGATATAATCAAAGCTCCGTTACCATGCCGCATAAAACAAGCTCGCCCGATCTCACCAATAGGACCGGCGTCAGCTTCCCGGGCGCTGTCGTTTAAGCGTATGTATAATGGTCCGTCCCAATCTATGGAGGACAGCAGGATATGCTCCAACTCTTCACCCGTTCGAGGGACGCATATCCCCATGTTAGGCACTTGGCGAAGCAAAGCGAGGTCTTCGAGGGCGGTGTGCGTAGGACCATACTCAGAATAGACTAGGCCAGCCCCGAATCCGACTATGCGCACGCGAAGTCGCTGGACGCCTATGTCGATGAACAATTGTTCGAACGCTCTTCTCGTAATGAACGTTCCAATGCACTGGACGTATGGAATTAGACCGCCGCTCGCCAGCCCGGCTGCCATGCCAACTACATATTGCTCCGCTATGCCCTCCATAAAAAACCGTTGCGGAAAAGCAGCTTGGAATTCCCTTATCGAACTGTAAGTTAGATCGCATCCAACCAACACGATCCGGCTATCGTAGGCCGCACCCCTCTTGAGTGCCTTGCTGAATGCCTCACGCACGTTATTCTCCCAAGCTTATCAAAATAGAGATGGGATCGCGTTGAGGGACGGAACTTGCCGGTAATGCCATTCAACGCTCTCTTCGAACTTTCCCAGCCCCTTCCCCTTCGTTGTCTCGCAGATAACCACCTTTGGACGCGGATCAGTCCGCGGGACTAAGAATGCTTCCCGAAGAGCGCGAAGGTCATGTCCCGGCACATGACGGACGTTAAACCCAATTTCATGCCACAGTGCTGGCATATAGGGCATCGGAAGCACGTTTTCTGCTGGCCCACTAGATTGCTGCCGGTTTCGGTCGACCAACACCGTGAGATTCGACAAGCGGTGCTTCACAGCATGAAATGCCGCTTCCCAGTTTGTACCTTCATTTAGCTCTCCATCGCCAACCAGCACATAAACGTGAATATTCCTCTGATATATTCGCGCAGCTAGGGCCATACCAACAGCTATCGGCAGCCCGTGCCCCAGCGCCCCCGTGGTCGCCTCGATGCCTCGCGAGATATTGCGCTCCGGGAGGGTGCCCAGCGTCGCCCCCCCCGAACAAAAGCAATCCAACTCTTCAGGTCGAATTAGGCCCTTATGCTCGAGTACAGCATAGAGCGCGAGGCACCCATGTCCTTTACTGAGAATAAATCGATCGCAATCATCGATTCCCCGACTATCTTTGGGCAAGCGGAGACATTCGTCGTACAGCACCAGAAGCATTTCAATTATAGAAAATGCAGGACCGATGTGCCCGCTAACGCGGCGCTTCGCGAGTACTTCCAAAATTCTCCGGCGTATAGCCTTCGATTGAGGGGCGAGGTCGTTGACTCTCGCGGCGTCTTCATCGGATTTTGACGAGTAGATCATATCGCCTCGCGTGCTGGCAGCTATCGAGAAAGTCCCTTTGTTTGCTGCAATTGTTCTTACCTGTGGAATTAAAGCCTGCGTACCTCCCTTTCCTGGTGGGTGTTCTTGGATCGAATCAATGTCAATGGTTTCAACAGACGGGTGACATTGTCCGATAACAAGCGGTTGAGGACAGTTGGTTGTGCACTCGTAGCAGGACGATCACGATAAAGCGTACGGCTGAATCAGGCGAGGGTGCGCCAGAGGTTGTAGCCGGCGGCGGAAAAGATGACATTAGCCGCATCTCAAGCAGCATCCTCGGCTAGCTGCGGCCGAGGTGACCGTCGGCCTGCAGGTTCCCGAAGATAGGTTCGAGACGGAGTGGCGCGCAGCTCGCGATTGATCCGAAACGCTGGATTTCTGGAAGGCCTCGATGAACGCGTTATCCGGCATAATGTAGCCGGTCTCCCGGTTTCCACACTCGGATCTGGCCCATTAGCCTAGACCGATCCGGGCCTCGGGGCATCGGGAGCACGCACGAGCGGGCAGGCCGTCGCACTGACATGAACTGCGAGTTCGAGATCGTTATCTGGGCGCCCCTGCGACTAGCCCGGATGCGCTGCGAGCGCGGAATGCGAATTTGTCGTGTTGCCCGCAGCTCCCTTCGCACTGACCATGACGGGAGAGATGCGCGTAACGAAGCTCAGCCGCATTCCCATGACTCGTGACAGCTTGGAGGCTCTCGCCAGGAAGGAACTCACCCATGACGATCACGAGGTCGGCGAGGCGACTGGCAATACCGTGGCCGTTGTCGAAGTTCTAGCCCCGTATGTCGACCGTGTTGTCATCGCGAACCCGAAGCAGGCGCGGTTGACCGCGCCCGCAAAGATCAAGACGGATGCGATTGATGCCGCGGTGCTCGCGAAGTTGTACGCCACCGGATTTCTTTTGGAGGTCTGACCTTGCCCCACGGGCTTAATCCAGCTTGAAGTTCGCTCTGGCCCACAACAAGGACCAGAGCATGAAGCGCAGCCGCTTTTCGGAAGAGCAGATCATCGGGATTTTGAAGGAGCACGAAGCTGGCGTTTCGGTCGCCGATCTGGGCCGCAAGCATGGCGTCAGTGACGCCAGCATCTACAAATGGAAGGCAAAATTCGGCGGGATGGAGGTGTCGGAGGCCAAGCGGCTGAAGACCCTGGAGGACGAGAACACACGACTGAAGCGGCTCTTGGCCGACGCCATGCTGGACAATGCGGCCTTGAAAGATCTCCTGGGAAAGAAATGGTGATGCCCGCTGCCAAGCGGAAAGCTGTCGCCCATCTCGTGGACGTCTACGGAATGAGCGAACGGCGGGCGTGTAAAGCCATCGGCTGCTGCCGCATGACCATGAGATACAAGGCGACCCGCGCAGATGATGCCGGCCTTCGCCAGCGCATGAGGGCGATCGCCCAGGAACGTCGCCGTTTCGGTTACCGCCGCCTGCACGTGCTGCTCAAGCGGGAGGGTTATCTGGTCAACCATAAGAAGCTCTTCAGGCTCTACCGGGAAGAGAGGCTCGCGGTACGCCGCCGTGGTGGCCGCAAGCGGGCAATTGGGACCAGGGCACCGATGATGGCGCCGATGGCCCCCAACGATCGTTGGTCGCTCGACTTCGTGTCGGATCAGCTCACCGACGGCCGTCGCCTCCGCATTCTGACCGTGGTCGACGATTGCACCCGCGAGTGTCTGGCGCTGGTGGCCGATACCTCGCTCTCGGGCGCCCGGGTGGCGCGGGAACTGGACCGCCTGATCACCGAGCGCGGCAAGCCCAAGACGGTGGTTAGCGACAACGGCACCGAACTCACCAGCAACGCCATTCTGACGTGGGCCGATCAGAGCCGCGTCGCTTGGCATTACATCGCGCCAGGCAAGCCCATGCAGAACGCCTTCGTCGAGAGCTTCAACGGCCGGCTGCGGGATGAATTGTTGAACGAGACGTTGTTCACCTCGCTGGCCCAGGCCCGCGTCGCGCTCGGATGCTGGCGCGCGGATTACAACGACACACGACCACACTCACGGCTCGGATGGAGGACGCCGTCCGAGTTCGCCATCACCTGCAACCCGCGACGGGATCTGGCGCTGCGCTATGCTGAGGGCTCCGCGCCAGCTCCCGTCGCTACCACCGCCCAAATGGGCAAATCCAACGACCGGGGCGAACTCAGGAATGGATAAAACTTGGGGGCAAGGTCAGGTCTGGCGATGAGCGCACTATGGCCCTGCGACGGCAAGTCGCGCGCCGTACGCAGCTCGTGCGTCAGCGGGTACGCTTGAAGAACCTCATTCAGTCGATCCTTCCCGCCCACCTCATTCCGCCCTGCCCACCTCAACCTTGTAGGGATCAGGGTCGCAGGTGGATCGCCGCGCGGATGGTACCTGCCGACGAGCTTCCCGCAAGCGAGCGGCACCTGGCGCAGATCGACCTGATTCAGGGTTCGTTGAAGGAGGTCGAGGCGGATATCGCGCGTGAAGCGATGTCCGATCCGGTCATTCGGCGGCTGATGACCCTCCCGGGTGTGGATATGACGGTGGCTTCAGGCGTCGCAGCTGCCGTCGGCGACATTCGGCGCTTTGCCGATCCGACCAGGCTGGTGAGCTACCTGGGCTAAACCCGAGTGTAAGGCAGTCTGGCGAGGGCTCCGCCTACCTTAGCAGGATCACCAAGCAGGGCCGCGGCCAAGCTCGCGGAATGCTTGTGGAAGCAGCATGGGCTGTAGCCCGTTCGCCAGGACCGCTGCGTGCATTCTTCCAGCGCGTGGCTTCACGACGCGGCAAGCACATCGCGGCAGTCGCGACGGCGCGGAAGCTGGCGATGATCATCTATGCTGACCAAGAGCGGTGACTACATCTGGAGCAGCCCGCCCTGCTGGCCCGCAAGTTTCGGAGCATCGAATTGCGCGCTGGACTACCCACCAGCCATGTCAAGCGTGGACCGGCCTATCATTACAACATCCCGCGAAGAGGGCTGAAGAACCAGCACGCGTGGAATCCGCCGAGAAGGAGCATACGAGGTTCACGTCCCGGTGCAAAGCCGCGATCAAGACAAAGCGAGGCTTCTGCGATGTAGGAATCGTCTACAGCGTGAGAAATCCAGTGCGACGTCCTGTTGGTAGGCCCATAGGTTGAGATCGCGCGACACATACTCGCTGCCTTTTTCGACGCGGAACATCGCCGGGAAATCCCACCTCCTTGCAGGGTCTTTGCAATAGCCCACGATGTCGCTGCCGCGGAGGCTGAACTGAGACTGCAGCACCGGTGAGAAGCGGGAGAAGATCTCGACGATCGAGAGCACGCGCAGCTTATGTCCGCTCGCCAGCTGATCGTGGACGAGATCCATCGCCCAGGTCTCGTTCGAGCGCGTCGCGGGCTTGTGGTCGGCGCGCAGCTTTGCCTTGACCCAGCGCTTGGGCGTTTTGTTGCGCAATTGCGGGACCAATTCGCGATGATGCGACGGGTCTTGTTCTGGCCATGGCACCAGTCTTCACGATACAGCAGGACGTGAACACGGCGGTAGCGGTAGCCGATGCGAACATGGCAGATCTCCTTGATCTTCTGTTCGAGGGTAGCCTCGTCGGAGCGACGGGACTTGTAGTGGTAGGTCGAGCGGTCAAATTCGAGAGCGTGACAGGCCCTGCGGATCGAGACCTGCCATTCGCTGCGGACCTCGTCGACCAGCTTGCGCTTCCGGCAAGGCTTCATAGCTTTCGGCGGATCACATCCTGCAGCATCTCCTTGTCGAGCGACAGGTCCGCCTTCTCCTTCAGCTTGGCGCTCTCCTCCTCGAGCTGCTTGGACCGCCGCATCTGGGTCGGCAGCAGACCTTCGTACTTCGTCTTCCAATTGAAGTAGGTCGCTCGGCTGATCACGGCCTTGCGGCAGATCTCCGCCACTGCAACCCCGTCACTGCCCTGCTTCATGATGAGCGCCATCTGAGCGTCCCGAAAATTTTGAGGCCTTCACTGGTGTCCGCTCCTCCCAGCCGAGGGATTCGGCAGGGCAAAGTCTAGCCAAAAAATGGTCGAGTTTGCCGGCCTCAGATCAAGAATGGACACCTACCAGTTGTTGGAGGAGATGACGCGGTCCAGGGCAGTTAGAATTCCACGAGCGAGCATGATCTCCGATCAAGCCGAAGGGTCTGCACCTTGGAGAGCGACTGCACATTTCTTCGGATCGTGCACTAAGAGTTTGAGATGGAGGCGTGCATGAACGGGAAGAAGATCGACAACGACCGGTCGGGGGCGCTAGCGACAAAGGACCGCTTGTCACCGGCTTGCCCAATCAAAGGCTGCACCGACACAAGCTGGTACGCAGATGCCCACGACATTGAGTACCATACGTCCGATCGCACCTACTCCTTCTACAAGTGCCAAAGGTGCGATGTCCTGTTCATCGTCCCGATGCTGTGGGATCGTCTCGGAGAGATCTATCCTAAGAACTATTATTCTTACGCGCCTAAAGAAGGGGTTGTCGTACCGCGTCGACGATCGCCCGACCGGCATCTAATGAAACTGCTGGCCTCCGTCCCAGGCGATCGGCTTAGCGTACTAGATGTCGGCGGAGGTAGCGGCTGGATGCTCGATCAGGTCAAGTCCTGCTCAACTCGGGTGAGCTTCACGCAATGTGTCGATTTGGACGAAACCGCAAAAGTTCAAGCGGTCTCACGCGGGCATGCCTATTATCTCGGCCGCATCGAGCAGTTCGAGACGGATCGACGCTTTGATGTGGTCCTAGCGCTCGGTTTGATCGAGCATGTACGCGACCCCGCGCTCGTGTTACGTAGTATCGAAAGGCTCCTCACGGCCCATGGCCACGTGCTTATCATGACGCCAAACTTCGACGCGCTTGATGCGCGGCTGTTTCGGCATTGTTCGTGGGCCGGCTATCACACACCGCGTCATTTCGTACTGTTCAACCGCAAGAGCTTTACGGAGTTGGCGAAACAGAGTGGTCTTGAAGTCGTATCGTTCTCATATACGCGATGCCCATCGTACTGGAGCTTGTCAGTTCTCGACATCATGCGCCGATTTGGGCTGATCGAAATCTCTGCGCAACGCCCGGCATGCTATCACCCGCTGCATCCGCTATTGCGAGCGAGCTTCGCCGCCTTTGAGTTTGCGCGCACACCCTTTGCCCGGCTCTCGCATATGGTGTTTACCCTGAGGCGGCGTTGAGCCCGTGGACGCTAACCGCGACCGTAGCACAGCGAAATTGATCCCGCGCAGCAAAAGGTAGAGCGGTCACGGCAACGCCACAAGCCAGATCGTAGAGGCTCGAAATCCGCGCGACAAGTTGGGTCAATTCACATTTCGCTTAAGGCGACTTACCTCGCGTCGACTCGTTCCATGTCACGAGGGCGCTCCTTAGTTGAAGGTTTATCGGCCGCTTACATACCCATTTTCGCCGGACGTCACGACTCAAATATCCTCCGCGTTGTTCTCGGAAATTGGCATCGCAAAACTTGGGCGATCGATCGGCAAATGCTATTTGCGGGTCCTTGTGATGATGGATTTGACCTTGCCCCGCAGATTTAATCCATTTTGAAGTTGGTTCTGGCCCACGACATGCACCAGAGGATTAAGCTCGGCCGCTTTTCGAAGAAGATGGGGTGTTGGTCTCGATCGTCTGACCTGTTTGCCGCGCAGCACGTTTTGACTGACGATCATGGACCGATTCGATTCAAGGAGGAAAAGTCATGATCTAAGTCGGCCTCGAAGTTCCGCTGAATTCCGTTGCGATGTGTGCGGTGGACGAGACCGGAAAACCTATCCGAGAGGGAACGACGTTGGCGGCCCCGCCGTCGATTGTGCAGTACCTCGAACCATGCGACGACGTGGCATCGCGCAGGAGAACGGGATGGTTCAAGCCTGTTCACGACCGACTCCATCGTCTGATTCTGAAGGCCGTGCGCAGCGACCCGGGCATGTCGGCGCCTGATGACGATGCCGCGAACCGGCTCGGTCTCTGCGTTGACCTTCCGCTCCACTGTGGACGATCCCAGGCGATTTCCGCATTCGCGATCCGGGGGTCCTATCTAGGATTGACGCCACCGCCATACCAATCGGGCGAGATTGATTGGGTGGGACGGCTCACAAAAGTCGGAGATGGAGAGACGCGCGCGGCATTGTTAGAAGTTGCCAGCGTCGTTTCAGGCTATCAACCCGATGATCTACGATGAAGGCTCTGGCGGTGCGTATTGCACACCGGCAAGGAAGCAAGCGTGCGAAGGTCGCGCTGGCCGGAAAGACGGCTGTCGTCCTTCAGGAAAGTGGGCCGATGGAACCGAATTCCGGGACAGCGGCGGCGTAAGGACGCTATCGCAGTCCAAAAAGACGCCCGTCGCGGGCCGTGGAATGGTCGCGTTCGCATGATTGGTTGCGTCCGACTCAGGCGGCTGACTACGCCGATGAGCTTGAAACGACATTCAACCGAATCCCGGCAAGTGGCGACTTTGCCGACTACGAACCGATGCAAGGTACCAGCGGCACGCGGTCTTAAGGGATTGACAGAGGCAGACCGAATACAGAAGCAGATCATTGGGATTTTGAAGGAGGACGAGGCTCTCAGTCGCCGATCTGTGCCGCAAGCACGGCGTCGGCGATGCCGGCATATACAAATGGAAAGCGAGGTTCGGCGGGATGGAAGTCCCGGACGCCAAACGGCTGAAGACGCTGGAGGACGAGAACAGACTGCTGAAGCGGCTGCTAACCGAGGCCATGCTGAACAAGGCTGCGCTGAAGGACCTGTTTGGGAAGAAGTGGTGACGCCCGCGGTTAAGCGGAAAGCTGTCCAGCATCTCAGGGATGCCCACGGGATGAGCGAACGGCGGGCATGTTTAGCCCTCGAAATCAGATACCAGACGAGCCGGGCGGACGATGCCGCCCCTCACCAATGCATGAGGGCAATCGCAGGCAAAGCTCTAAGTCCGATTCCCAATGCTCCGAAGGCGCAGTGTGCATCCCTCGGGTGCGACCTGATCCGATGTAGCAAACAGCCACCCGGACCTCACCCCTGCAACAACCGACGCTCAGATCGAGCCGTGCCGTCGCTTCGGCTATCGTCGCCTGCATGCTCTGCTCAAGCGGTAGGCTATCTGCAACCAAAAGAAAGATTCCTACCGGGAAGAGAGGCTCACGGTCAATCGGCACCCGGGCGACAGTGTCCATAGCGTCACCAACCGCGGTCCAGTTCCCGTGCCAGCCGGGTGCCGGAGAGCTATTGTCGGCTACCAAGGCCGGACACTCGGGGGTGCAATCATCGACCACCGTCAGGATGCGGAAACGGCGGCCACCCGTGAGGCGATCCGAGACGAAATCGAGTGACTACCGTCGGCGACGGTAAGCCGAAGATGGTGGTCAGCGACAACAGCACCGAACTCACCAGCAACCCTTGGGCCGATCAGAGTAGCGTCGCCTGGAATTACATCGCGCCGGTAAGCCCATGCAGAACGCCTTCACCGAGAGCGTCATCGGCCGGCTGCAGGACGAATTGTTGAACGAACGCTGTTCACGTCATTGGCTCAAGCACGTGTCGGGCCTGGATGATGGCGGCCCGATCAACGATAGACGGCCATACTCACAGCTCTGATGCCCCCATCCGAGTTCGCCATGACCGGCCGACTGTGACTGGATCTGGCGCTGCGCTATGCCGAATGCTCCGCGCCAGCTCCCGTCGCCCCACCGCCCAACCGGGCAACTCCATCTGCCAGGGCGGACTCAGAACTGGAAGTGGTGGTTGTTGAACCGACAAAGGAGAGAGTTCTGTGAAAAGGTTTTCACCATGAGATGATCACATCGCTCAAGCGGCGGCGTCGCTGGGCAAGATGAAAGGAACGTTTGGTTGGAGCATCGCTCGAGCCTAGAGACACTGTTTACCAGGTGGCTGGCATTGTCGGCCTTCATCTGAGCCACCTTTTCAGGTGGCGCAAAAGAGCTTTTTCAGGCACGGCAATGCGAGTATCGCGCCGTTAATGCGGCTCGAGATTGGGGCGTCTGTGTCGCCGCGGGACGCGGCCGAAGAACCATCGATGACAGCGCCGGCGCGTCGATACACGATTGAAGTAACATCGATATCGATCATGGTGGCGGACACCGGTCCAGGTCAATGGCTACGTTGATGGAGACGCGCTGCATCGAATTGTCGATGCTCTGGTGCGTCAATGATCTTGGCTCCGACGGGCGCGCGAGTGTGGCTCGCGACGGGCTTCACGGATATGCGCAGAGGCTTTCCATCGTTGGCACTCCAAGTGCAGGAGGTGCTGCGCTAAAAACCCGCTCAGTCGTCTGATCGTGTTCCGACCGCCAAGCGACCTTTAGAAGATGATCTGGCACGATGGCCAGGGAGCATGCCCGCTTGCCAAAAGAATTGAGAAAGGAAGGTTCATCCGGCTCTAGGTGCCCGGCGCTGAATAGGTAACGATCTCGTCGGCGCATTTGAGCTATCTGTCGTCCGGGCTCGAACAGAGCCCGCCCTCTTTGGGGCCGGTAAGTTGTCCACCAGTGCCGCACGGCCGTCTCGATGGATGAATGGCATCGCACATCTCGATGGGGTTTCCGAGACCTCAGGATTGCGCTCTCCTGCCATGATGGCTTGGATAAAGCGCATGCTGGTCGCGCCGGTGATATCGGAGACGACATGATAGAGCTACAAGTTCATCTGACGATTCCGAGATGATGGCGCAGATCGTACCGATTTGATGGCGCGAAGGGGATCCGAAATGGTCGCGCGCAGCATTCGGGGCATTTTCCGCCTAAGTTTCCGATTTGATCGCGCGCACTTACGGACGTGTGAGGCCTCATCGTTGGGCCATTTCTCTGGCTGGAAACAGCTTGGAGGATTGGATGCCGATGAGGAGAGTTATCATGCGCCAGGAGCGCGAGAATGTGCGGTGAGCCTTGAGTCTGTGCTCAACGCGCTGGTTGGCGAGCGTGTCGTCGCTCGACGACGGTACGTGACACGCTGAAGCGGTTTGCGCGCGGGTCGGGCACGGCCAGCCCCCCTGGAGCGATAAGCGCCTAGCTGGACCAACTGCTGTATTGCGCACTTGGTGTGAAGCTGGGACGCCGCAAGGGGCCGAGCCTGACTGATCGGTCGTAGCCCGCGAGCTCAAGCGCAAGCATGCGACCTTGCAGTTGCTGTGGGGACCAGGACAATGCAGAGCAGCCGGATGAGTACCGGTACAGACGCTTCTGTGACGTGTTCCGCAACTGGGAAGGCCGGCTGCCGCCGGTGATGCGCCAGCACAACGGCGGGGACGAGATGGTGTTGACCGTAAGACGGGCGAGGTGCGTGACGCGCACATCTTCGTCGCGGACATGGCCGCATCCAGCTTGTCGTTCGCGCTGCGACGTTGACCTAGCAGCTCGGCACTGGATCGCAGGAACAATAACGCCGCCTACAGCTTTTTTGCGGCGCGACGCAACTGCTGGTGACCGACAACGCCAAGGTCGCGCTGATCAACCGCAGCTACAGCGATATGGTGCTACATTACGGCACCACGATTTTCCGGCACGGCCGCGTCGCCCGAGAGATAGGCGAAGGTCTAAGGCTGCGTCGGGATCATCCAGCACTGGCTGCTGGGGCGGCTGCGCAACCAAACTTTTTGCAGCGAGGCCGAACTCAAAGGTGCGACCGCTGAATGGTTAGCCAAGCTCAATGACGGATGGGGGCTGCGCCAGCTTGGCCGCGCGCGGCGCCAGTTATTCGAGGAAATTAGGGCCAAATCTCAAACCGCTTCCCGGGAAGCCGTGGGTCCACGCCTGATTGCGCCGATTCGGGGGCATTGCGGATACCCTGATGCCCAGTAAAACCTGTTCCCCGAAACATGCCCGCCAACATTAGCGCCCCTCTCCCCTCGCCGTTGAAGAACTGCGCTGTCGAACAGTTCGCCGCGAATCTACTTGTTGGATGGGGATCGTCACCGCTATGCCGCGCTTTCGACTGGGCGCGATCCGGCTTAGGCCGCTTCGTTGTCACTACCTCTGCGGATGGCGCCACGTCCTGCCGCCGTTGGCGAACTGGGTAGTTAATGCGAGTTCAAACAGCATAGCGAGGTTCGACCCCCGAGCGCCCGCATGATCGAATAGCGGAAGGTCTAGTAAGTGGCGTGGGCGGTCGTCGGACTTGCAGGTCAAAGCTAAATGATGGCGGCGGTGGACGACAAAGCAATCTCCTAAGAAGCAGTATCTGGGCGACTCGAGTTATCAACCCGATCGCCACCGTGCCCCCATCGACATCGAGGAAGAGCCTCGTCATCCAACGGCTCGCGTCTCCCGCGCCGCAATCAGGATGGAAGCACAGCGTCAATCAGGACGAGAGAGCGGGTCGTGACGCAGGGAGGGCGTAGCCCGACCGGACTTACGAGCTCGGCGACGGCACGATCCACAAGGGACCGCGCCGTCTGATGATCGCGGCCGGCTGGCTATGAAAGTGGTTTTTCCGCCGATAAGAAATCACTCGCTGCCACCCCGACACATCACCAGATGAGGCTGTACATGAAGTACCGTCAGACCGATACCCCGCCCCCGGCCGCCGCTAAGTGCTGGTTTAGCACGTCAACCGGCTAGCGGATCGACAAGGATCCCTGCGTACCATCGCGGAAGAAGAGAGCCCCCCGCAGCCGCCGGCCGGATCTCCTGGCCAGCGTGTTTGAGGCCGAGGCGGTGCCGGTGCTGAAGCCCGCTTCGCGCGAGTCGGACATGCGTTGCGGCGGAGCCTGGCCGACGAGAACGCCGCCGTCCGGATAGGCGATCCCATTCATCGAGCGCCGCTCCGCGAAACGGGCCGAAGCTTCGTCCCGCAATTGTTAAGAGGACATGGGTCCGGCTCCAGCGGGCATCGATGTGCTCCATCATTTGCGGACCGAAGCCGCAGATCCAACATCTACTTTGATCACGATCATGTGCTGACCGCGTCTAGGACTCCGCGGCGTATCCGTCGCCGTCGGCAATCGAGACGCTGCGCCTCGGGGAAGCCGACGCCGCGCTCCAGCCGCAAAGGGGGCAAGCTTTCCACCCACATTGGTCACGATTGATTGACCACTAAGCTTTAGGTTACGCGGACGCGATTCAATCCATGCGAAGTTTGCCGATAGAATAGACGCCGAGTGACCGCTCTATCGCCAACGTTGGCCCAAGCCATCGGCCGAACGCTCACTCCACCCGTGGAAGCTGGCAGAGCGGAAGGCGAGAACCCTGCCGCATTAGCGGTGCACCGTGTTTGCCAATTGAGGCTTGGCCCGGCGACCCGACGCGCCCTCATGATCATCGCTTACCCAAAAGCCAGTCGCCACCGTCAATCCGGCTTCAGGTCGGGATCCAGTTTGAGCCCTTCATCCAACTGCACACCGAAGGTGTTGAGGACCATCGACAGCTGGGCGTAAAAGGCTGCGACATAGACCACGTCCATGCACTGCTTGTCCGAGTAGTATCTGCGTAGCTCCGCCCAGGTAGCGTCGGCGATAAACCAGTCCTGGAGCAGTTCGTCTGCCGCTTGGATCAACACGGCATCCGCCGGGCTCCAGCCAGCCGGCGCCCCCCGTTTGATGTTAAGTATCTCGCTTTCGGTAAGGCCGGCACGCTTGCCCGAGTTAACGTGGTGGGACCATTCATAACCGGACTTGCATAGGAAGCCGGTTCGCAGAATCACGATCTCCTTTGCTCTTGGTGGAAGATGCATTAGGCGAGAACAAAAGTAGCTAACCCACGGCGTGAAACGACTGAGGGCCTCAGGGTTGTGCGCTAGGGTGCGCATAAGGTTACTCGTGTTCCCCCAAAAGTACGGTTCGAGCGCCTCGGCCTGCTCGCGCGAAAGTTCCCCGTCGGACAAGGGTGCAATTCGCGGCACATTCAGTTTCATTGACTCCCTCCCATCAGGAATTTCTGCTTTGGACTATTGAGATTCACTCTGCTCAACCCACCGCTCCTCACCGAAAGCTCCTCAGCTCTCTCCCAGAATTGCGCGGGCTTTGGCCGCAATCTGCTCAGCCGACATTCTGCATTCTTGAGAGGGAACGACATGCTGTCTCTCGGTGAAGACGCGCCACAGCAGAACGCCGCGAGCGGCACGACAAAGAGTAGCATCGTACGGACCTAACGGATGACAAAGCTCCGAAAGACGTCGACGCAGAATCGATAACTATCGAGGGTTATCGCGCTCGCCATGCCAGCCAACGTTCCTGAATGTGATCAGCGTTGGTCTTGCCATCGGAACGTTTAGCTGAAAACCAGGCGGCGTCGAGCCGGACTGTCTTCGCTGCATTGTCCGGGCTTATGCTGATCAGTGGGATTAGCTCGGCTGGCAGGTACTTCAGCTGGTTCGTGTTGGGGCTGGGATAGCCGACGCCCTGCGTAAAAGCGGCCGCTATTTCGGCCCGATTCACATATGCAATGAACTTCTGCGCATTTGCGCTGTTCGGACCGCCTTTAAGAACAACCCAGTAGTTGTCACCCACATTAGCGCCGTCCCATACCATACGAACTGGCTGCCCCTGCTGAACAGCCGCGAGGGCACGGCCGTCAAAGGCGCTCGTCAGCGCGTATTCGCGGTTGATAAGCAATTGCATGGGCTCCCCGCCCGCCGTCCACCACTTCGTAATGTGTGGCTTGATCTCGTCGAGCTTTTTCAGCGCACGCTCGATCTTATTGTCGGTCAACGGCCAGATTTCCTTGTGCGCGACACCATCGGCAATCAACGCAAACACCATACTACGATAGCCGAGACTAGCGTCGAGCCCTCTCGGTCCCGGAAACTGTTTGACGTTCCAGAAATCGGCCCAGCTCTTCGGCCCTCCATTCGGGAAAGCGCGCTGATCATAAATCAGCATAGTCGCATTTTGGAATGCAACAACGCCATCAGTCAGGCGAGCAAATTCCGGCACACCTTTTTGCGCCTCCTCATCCCACAGACTATAGTCGATGGGCATAAACATGCCAGCTTCGCGCAGCTCCGGATAACCTTGAGATGTGACAATGGCAGCGTCCCAATCGACGCGCTTGGCTGCACTCATCGCTTTGATCTGAGGTTCCGCCAAGTCAGCCGTCACATCGACAACCTTGATGCCAGTCGCCTTTGTGAACGGGTCAAATACAGACTTGCGCAATTTTTCCGTGAAAGAGCCACCGTAGCTGTAAACGACGACCTCGCCGGTGCCAGCCAGTTTTTCCCGTGCGAAAGCGAAAGTGGCGTGGGCGACCAACGGCAGGCTTAGCAGGGCCGCCGACGATTGAAGGAGCGAGCGCCGGCTGACGGTGCCATCTGGATGATTACGAAAATCCTTCTCAGTCATGAATTCCCCCATTTGAAGCCGGCGCATGTTCTTATGTGGTCCGAGGTCGTCGCACTTATCCTGGAGCTAAACGAGAACTTATCAGGCCAATTGAGCCGAATTTCACCGATTGCCTGGGATAGCTCAAAGAAATCCGGCATCTCAGTCGGTTATAAGGCGGTTTCGGCGCATTGCATCGAGGTCGGCAACAATGAGGATGATGAGTGAGTGCCGCACGAATTGCCCGCCCAGGTGTTTTGTTGAAGGTTGATTGTCGCGAATCTCCCTATCGCCTCAGCTATTTTGCTCTCTGCTCCGCGACAAAGTTCTGCGTCCACAAGCCGGGGGCCGGATCTCACCAATCCGCTGAAGTCCGAAGAAGGCGCAGCAATCCGATAAGAGCTCATTTTCTCGGCATCATTCGGACCAGCTGTCACTTCGGTTTCCTCGGCTCCATAGCACTTCAGTTTAGCCCGCGAATTCGCACCCAGTAGTGCGTCGGTGTGATTGTGAAGCGAGAAGCTTTATCCTTGGCAGCGCCATTATATTTATGCAACTTGATCGAGAGCTATCAGATCGGCACTTTCAACGACGGCGTCCGTGCCGCCGATCTGATTCAGCAGCACGAAGCGCAGATCGCCAATTGCGACTACTGCGGGATGCGGTCGCGCGGCCATGTGGAAGCTTCCCAGCCAGATTGTGCGGGAGGCTCCAAAGACTGGTTTAGTCGCTGTGTATCAAGCCGACTTGTTAGATGTGGTCTGGAAAGGTTGGCTGGTCCGAGCCAGAGGCATCAAGCCGGCTGCGACTATCCCGCCGTCGACGTTGAGTACATGACCTGTCACCCAACTGCTTTCATCACTCGCGAGGTAGACAACGGCGTCGGCGATCTCGTAAGTGGTGCCGAAACGTCGGGTCGGCAGAAGGTCTAGGTACGCGTCTAGCTCAGTCTGATTGATGTTGAAAACCCCAGGCGCATGCGCAATTGGGCCGGGCGCGACAGCGTTTACCCGGATGCCATGTGAAGCGAGCTCCACGGCCATGACACGGGTCAGCTGCTCGAGCCCAGCCTTGGAGGCCCCATAAGCCGCACGACGCTCGGAGCCACGCTGCGCATTGACGGAGCTTATATTGATAATGACTCCCCCCTCGCCCGAAGCTGACATTCGTAGCGCCGCCGCCTGGCTGATCAGAAAGGCCGACGTCAGAGTAAGTCGGAAAGTGCGCTCCCATTCATCGAGGGTCGCTTCTAGAAAACGTTGATTCTTGCCTCCACCGGCGTTGTTCACGACGATATCAATTCGGCCCCAATGGGCGTCGATCCGCTCCATCATGCTGCGGACAGATTCTGCGGACCCCACATCCACCTGAATCGCGATCACATCGTCGCCTCGCCCCAAAGTTTTCGCAGCTGCCTCAGCGGCCACACCATCGATATCTGCGATCGCGACTCGAGCACCTCGTGCTGCGAGTTTTTCGGCCGTGGCGAATCCAATATTGCGCGCTGCACCCGTGACGAGCGCGACCTTCCCATTCAAATTTTCCATGACCGTTCCCCAAAGCGGATTGCGAGTAGATTTGCATAATGTAAGCCCCGGACACGGCCTTTAAGATGCGAAATCCACCGCGCGACGCATCTTTTCCGCGTCATACATCACTTGAGCTTCCTTCGTCGATTGGCTGAAGCCACCGTAGGGCCAGGAGAGTACGAGGGTGATCAATCGACTGCAGCTCGCTTCCTACCCTTCCTGAATGAGTTGGGGTTAGCGTCCTGACGAGCCGCCTGTGGAATCGCGCCATCCAATCCCAGCTGTTTCGCACCCAGTCGACGCACGCAGTTTCGATCTCCGCATCGATAACTTCATCCCCCAGTGGTCTTCGCCAAGTTATGACCATCCTCGGGCGCATTACTAAGACCCCAACGTTAGAGCGCGCTGTTTCTTAGCTGGGAAGTATAGACACTCGCCCGCATGCAGATCTCTGAAGTGCCGCGCTTTGGAGACGCTCCGGATACGGGCCGGGCATACTCAAAATGTCCAGGCTCCGCTGATATTCGAGCGGTAACCCAAGGCGCGATATGCAGCATCGACAAGTGGTTGTCCCCGGTCGTTCAGAAGCATGCCCGCTCCATGCCGGTTCATTGCATAGCCGAATCCTAACCGGCACTCCGGATCCGCGAACCCGATCGATCCACCCTGACCCACGTGACCAAAAGCCTGCTCGCCCAGGATGACAGAAGAACAATCCGCATTCTCGAGCTTGCGATTGTCGAACGATTTCATGAAGCCTAGGCTGAAGCGCGTGGGGAACGCCATGAGAGCGTCTTCGTGCGATGCCACTGAGACACGTCCCATCCGGCTCAACGTGTCCTTCCCGACCAATTGTACCCCGTTGATGCTGCCGCCGTTTGCGAGTGCTTCATACATTCGCGCAAGTCCCCGGGCATTGGATACGCCGTTGGCCCCACCGACTTCGGCGGCACGGGCCTCTCGCGCATTGGCATTGAAGCTACCCATGCTATTGACCAACTTTGCTGCCGGTCCCTCCACATCCGCCATTGCGGCGCGCATTATCCTGGAGTTCGTGTCGGCTTTTGCAAGGACGACGGGAGCAACCCGATGTTCCTGTATTTCGGGAAGGCCGATCCAGAAGTCCAAGCTAAGCGGCCCAGCCACTTCATCTGCGAAAAACCGGCCAAGTCGGCAATGTGTGCTTCTGCGGACCATCTCGCCCACCGTCCAACTGAAGGTGAACGGATGATAGCCGTTACGCGTGCCCGGCTTCCAGAACGGCCGCTCCACGGCGATCCGTTCGCACATATAAGCGTAGTCATACGCGGCCCCGTCCGGGGTCGGCTCGTGCAACGTGGGCAAACCGACCGAGTGGTCCAGCATCATGGAGACCCGAGCCTCTTCCTTTCCATTCTGACCGAACTCAGGCCAGTATCGGGTAACGGGCGCATCGAGATCGAGCAGGTTGCGATCGGCCGCCATATGCGCACACAAGGCGCTGGCCCCTTTTGTGCATGAGAAGACCACGCAGAGCGTATCTTCTTCCCAAGGCTCGCCGCTTGAACTGCGCAGGCCGCCCCACAAGTCGACTAACGTCTTGCCTTCGACGGAAATGCAGACGGATGCACCCAGCTCACCGCGCTGCTTAAAATTTTCGGCGAAGACGCCAAGCACATCGAAAAAGCGAGGGTCGCAATATCCTTGCACACGACCTTGCGCAAGTGACACGTCGATCTTGTCCATTCTTCGGTCCTTCGGGAGATGGGAATAGTCGTAGCATCCCGGCCGCCATCGGTTAACCTAGGCCCCTCGGTGGAGGCCGGGTATATCCATCGCCTTGCCGATCCCGACCAGACGCCGTTGCTTGGTGACGCCGGCGTTCAGCATCGTGGCATCGGCCGGCCGATTTGGGCCCGTGCTCACATCTGGAAGAGGGTTCCAGGCCGTCAGCATCGACGATCTCGCGTACACCCCGTCCGCTGCGAAAAATGGCATTGGCGTGCCATCGGTACCGAGAACTGTGCGCTATTCACAAGCACCTTGGCCGCTCGGAAGGCAAGCATCCGGCGCGCGACCAAGTCGGCTGACCCTTCTGGTGAGGAACGCTACCTGATTGTCGCAGCGCAATTTCTTGATATCATTCCCCACTTAGATGCTCTGAATGATAATTTGTCGGCTTACCGTCCAGGGTACGCGAGGCGCTTTCATCTGGAGCGCAGGACTTCGACACCCTTTAACTCACTTGCTTTCGCCCAATCGGTGAGGAGGGAGAGATAGGCGATCGAGCCCTTGCCGAAGCCCTCGCGTCTATAGTCGCGCCGCTGGTCGAGGCTCTTGCCCTCGTGGTTGTAGTAGCCGGGCGTACACTCATCGCCCTTACTACCGAGAGCTAGAGCAAAGTCCTGCGCGCCAGCTTCGATCTGCTGCCTGATCCAGTCGTCCTCGCCTTCGATCGTCGGATGGATACTGTCGCCATCGTCGAGCAATCTCTTAATGAGGCCCGCGATGACTTGCGCCTGTGGATCGAGTGTCGAGCAATAGTTGATGCTAAGCGTGAAGGTGAACAAACCGCCCACGAAGAACAGATTTGGGAAGCCGTGCGTCATCAGCCCAAGCAGCGTCCGCATTCCTTCGTGCCAATGGTCGTAAATCGACACACCATCACGCCCGTAGATCGGTACGCCAATGCGCTTGTGGAAATCACTCGTGATCTCGAAGCCGCTCGCGTAGATGATGAGGTCTAGCGGATATTCGACACCGTTTGCCACCACGCCGCTTTCAGTAATCCTTTCAACCCCCTGAGTGGCGCTGACGTCAACGAGTGTGACGTTAGGCCGATTGAAAGCCTCGAGGTATTCGTCGTTGAAGGTCGGCCGCTTGCAGGTGTAGCCATACCAGGGCTTCAGCTTTTCGGCGGTCTCCGGATCCTTCACAACCGCATCAACATGATTTCGAATCTCCTCCATGATGACGTGATCGGCGATCTCGCGGAGCTTCGCCAGTTCTGCAGGGGTCATTGTAGCAGCATCGACCTCTCCCATGAGACGATGCATGATTGCCAGGAAACGCATCGACGTGTCGTCCTCGAGAAGCTTGGGATCGTCTGCCTTCATCTCCCGCACAGCATCGAAATGCGCGATCATATCGCGCTGCCAATTGGGACCGCGTGTCCTTGCCCATTCGGGATCCGTGTAAGCGTTGTTGCGACCTGCGACCGTTGACGGTGTGCGCTGGAAGACGAAGGTTTCTTTCGCGCTTTCAGCAACCTTGGGGATGACCTGCACGCCCGTGGCCCCTGTGCCGATGATTCCGACCCGCTTATCAGCAAGGCCGGTCAGATTTCCGTCCGGATCGCCCCCAGTGTAGCCGTAGTCCCAACGACTGGTGTGAAAGGAATGTCCCTTGAAAGTCGTGATGCCAGGAATGCCGGGAAGGCGGGGGCGAGACGCCGGCCCCGTGGCCAACGCGACTGAGCGTGCTCGCAACGTGTCGCCCCGATTGGTCGAGATGACCCAGTGCTGCCCATCCTCGTGCCACCGCATCTCGGTTACCCATGTCCCGAAAATGGCCTTCTCATACAGACGGAAATGTCTCCCGATCCGCTGCGCGTGCTCGAAGATCTCGGGGGCATAAGAGAAGCGCAACTTCGGAACGTAGCCGGTTTCTTCCAACAGCGGCATGTAGAAATAGGACTGCACGTCGCATTGGCAACCCGGATACCTGTTCCAATACCACGCTCCGCCAAAATCATGCCCCGCTTCGACGATCCGGAAGTTGTCGACCCCGGCATCGCGCAGCCGCGCTGCAATAATCAGACCCGCCCAGCCGCCACCAATCACCAAACTGTCAATGTCATCCTCGATCGCGTCGCGAGGCGCGAGCGGCTCGCCAATGTGATCGTCTGTGACAAAGTGAGAAAGTCCGCTTCGTTCGGTGGCGATCTCGACGAACTGATCCTCCGCGTCCTTGCGAACGCGCCTGTCGCGCTCACGCTGATAGCGCTGCTTGTTTTTCTCGATATCGAAACCGAGATAATTTGGGTCACGAAGGCGGGACGGCAAGGGCATATTGATCCCCTCAGAGGCACATTAGGCAGGGGAATGGCTAAACCATTCTGGGAGGTGATACCGATCGGTTGTCGTCTACCTACCAGACAACCCGGCCAACATCTTCAGAGACCTTCTTGTAGAACTCGGCGGTGTACGCGTTCTCCGGGTCCCGCCGAATATGTTCATCAATTTTCTGCGCGTCGGCGCCAGCGAAAATGCGCCATTTCCCAGCCCTAACTCCCTCAAGAATCATTTTGGCAGCCTGCTCAGCCGTGTTCGGGGCATCGTCAATGAACTTTCGAGCGCGCTCAGCAGAAAAAATTCGACGCTCATCTGGAGACATGCTATCGATTTGGACTCCAGTCATACGCAGACGCGCAACCTCATCATCCATGAGTCTGTCAGCGCCGGCCTGCACCTTTCTTGAATTTCGGACTATCTCAGTTCCGATATAGCCAGGCGTTGCCACCGAACACTTTATGTGCGGCGCATTGAGACGAAGGTCGTTGATTAGCGCCTCAGTGAACCCTTTTACCGCGTGTTTTGCTGTGACATAGGCGGTATGGGATGCATTTCGACCGGCGGACGTTCCCCAAAAACCGGCTACGCTTGACGTGTTGATGATATGACCTTCCTCCGCCTTCATTAGCAGGGGCAAAAAGGTTCGCACGCCCAGGTAAACACCACCCCAGCAAATATTAAAGGTTCGTTCCCAGTCCTCGCGCGCGCTGGTGAAAAGGCTTCCACCGCCGCTGACGCCGGCGTTGTTGAATAAGAGATGGATCTTGTCAGTGTTGTGCTGCTCCGCAACTTCTTGTCTAAAGCGCTTGAGCTGCTCTTCGACTGAAACATCGGCAATGTGTGTGGTGATACGCACGGCCTCATGCGGTCTCTCGAGTTGGGACAGCCTCTTGGTCTCAGCCATTCCGTCCGGAAAGACGTCACAGATCGCGACATTACAACCTTCGGCAACTAACTGTCGGACGAGTTCGCGCCCGATCCCTGCCCCGCCGCCCGTGAGCACTGCGGTTTTTCCGGCAAACTTCATTTCGGTTCCCCTTGGTGACGCGCTCGATCCTTCCCGCACGATCTCCGTTGGCGTGCAAAGTTCGGTCGGCGTGCAAACTCGTTGCAGGAACTTTATCGGCGTTTCCGCATCAGTTTCGTGCGAATTGCGCCGTATGAATACAAAAAGACTGCACTCGAGTGGGTTTGGGAGCGGGTTTTCTTTGTCGGCAAGCGGTCAGTCGGCGATGATCGCGGCACCAACTTTCACGATCACTGCGACGGACATGGATCCCAAAAGCCGTGAAGATTCGGGGAGGGCATGTTTGCAGAAACTCTGCATTGAGCGGGGACATTGTATGAATCTCGACGTGCAGCATCAGCGTCGAACTTGCAAAACTGACTCGATTGAAAACCGTCTTGCCGCGCCCAGACAGCACTGCTCGCCAGCAACGCTCCCCGTGCTCGGCCACGCCCCACCGTTGATGTTGACGTACTCGTTGTCGCCGCCAAGTGGCGCACTACTTGAATGCGATGCGTAAGAGTGCAAGTACACGGAGCGCGCGATAAGCAGAAGGCAAGCAGCCGTTTTTGCTTGGGATCGCTTTGGCTTGGTACGGATCGGACCGAAAGATAGGCATTATCGCGCATGGCCGGTATGTTCCTGTCCAGCCCACTGCGTTTGCTGCGCAAATCACAAGCACCGTGGGTCAGCCCTTGCCGCAATAGGCCAGGATTGCGACCGCCAGCATTCAGCGTGGTGGCATCTCAGTGAAATTCAGCGCAAACATGCGGCTAGCCGCTCATATTCTACTCTGAGGGAGCGAATCGCGCCTTACGCGGGGATCTAGTATGATATTGAGCTCGACATGACCAGACCATTATCTGGAAAGGCCGCCTTGGTAACCGGCGCCTCGCGCGGCATTGGCGCCGCGATCGCTGCCCGACTCGCCGCGGATGGGGCACGCGTCGTAATTACCTATCAGGGATCGGTCGAGAAGGCTGCATTGGTGGTCGCCAACATCGCTGCATTGGGCGGAGAGGCTTTCGCCCTCAAGGCGGACTCCGCAGACGTGGATGCTGTCCGCGAGGCGGTCGTCGAGACCACGCGACGATTCGGGCGCATCGACATACTCGTCAACGACGCCGGTATAGGTGCCGGGGAGAAACTCATCGAGCAGGTATCGTTGTCGACCTTTGAGGCTTGTGTCGCGGTGAACTTCCGGGCGGTGTTCGTGGCCATGCAGGCCGCGTCGCAACGTATGACAGCCGGCGGACGCATCATCACTATTGGTAGTGCATCCGGCGACCGCGTCGCGTTCGCGGGCGGCGCGGTGTACGCCGCGACGAAGGCGGCGGTGGTTGGCCTAACACGCGGCGCAGCGTGGGACCTCGGCCCGCGCGGTATCACTGTGAATGTTGTGCAGCCCGGTCCGATCAACACCGCCCCCGCCGACGGTCCTTGGGCTGAAGGTGAACGAAAGCAGGTCGCATTAGGCCGCTTCGGCGAAACATCTGACGTGGCGGCCCTGGTGGCTTACCTTGCGGGCGACGAGGCGCGCTTCGTGACCGGCGCCTGCCTCAACGTCGATGGCGGCTTCTGCGCTTGAGGCTTCAATGCACAATCTCAAGCTAAGCCAACTAGACAAATTTGCCTTTGCTACAGGATGGGGCAAGCCGAGGAATAGGAACGCCGCCGCGATTTCGGACGGCCTAGTCGTGCTATACCCTTGCATGTTCACGTTCGTGGCCCGGAGTTCACCCGCCGGCGGTGACTTTTCGCCAAACACTTGGTCCGAGCTGCCGATCCTCGTGAGCTCGAGGCAACCTGGCGAAAGGGAGCTTGGCGAAGACTTGCTCGATCGGATTGAGGTCTGGACTGTAGGGCGGCAGGAAGAGCAGATGCGCTCCTTTGGCGCGAATGGCGTCGCGGGCCGACTTGCCTTTGTGGCTACCGAGATTGTCGAGGATAACGACTTCGCCCCTTGTCAGCGTGGGCGCCAGCACCTTTTCGACATAAAGCGTGAACAGCTCGCGATTGATGGGGGCAGTCAATGACCCAGGGCGCGCTGATGCGGTCGTGACGTAGCGCGGCGATAAAGGTCATGGTCTCCCAATGACCGAAAGGTGCATATGCTTGCAGGCGTTGCCCACAGGGTCCCCAACCGCGCAGCGGTACCATGTTGGTCTTGATTTAGGTCTCGTCGATAAAGACCAGGCGCGAAGCATCGATCCTGCCTTGATGCGCCTTCCAGCGGGTCCGTTTACGGGCGACGTCGGGACGGTTTTGCTCGGTGGGATGAATTGTTTTTTTTGAAGCTTAACCCTTCGGTGTTAACAAAAGTCCACACCGCCCGAACGTCTGTCTTGATCCGGCGTGTGGCAAGTTCCTGCGTCAACTTGCGTAAGGTGAATGGCCCCGAGCGAATGCGCTTGCGCAGCCAGTCGGCATTGGCGTCCGACAGAACCCGCTTCTTCTGGCCGCCGATCTTGCCGGGCGAGTCGCGCGGCGATCAGGATGGAAGGCGTATTGCCTCATGTACTGATGCTCCCGGGTGCGATCGGTTGCCTCATTTATTTTGCTCCTGGCTTGAGTTGAGGAGGAGGCCGGGTGCGGAGATGGCCGGG
>Ga0209489_102171_pt1 | contig 40181 bp, 18 predicted proteins | sample SiratrowhiteBW_FD_187527 | JGI IMG/M metagenome (GOLD analysis project Ga0209489, IMG submission 187527) | Root nodule microbial communities of legume samples collected from California, USA - Siratro white BW (SPAdes) (version 2) | ecosystem: Host-associated > Plants > Roots > Nodule | place...
ATATATATATATATATATATATATATATATATATATATATATATATATATATATTAGAGAACTTATTTTTATAAGAATTTGGTATGATCAACATCTGGTAAGCCTCTAGCACTAATAGTCATCCTGATGTCATCAGCTATACGCTGGGCATCAAAAGCAATGCCATTTAATCCCATTCTTGAAAATCCAGCACAGTAAAGACCATTTTCTCCCTTCCAGTGATTTGGAAAACCTGGTTTAGGCATTCCATTAAGATTGAAGAGTTCTTTATAATCCTGTATTTCAAGAAGTGACAGAAAAACCAGTTAGGGCCAATCTCACACACTTTAAAAAATCAACAGTTGAACTTATTCAGACAAAAACAATAATGCCACTATCTTGTGTTCACCTTAAGCCACTTCAACACAGTGCTATTGTATCCAGTAGCAAAGATGATGAAGTCAAATTCTCCTTCTTTTCCATCCTCAAACTCAACCGTCTTGCCCTCTTTGATGCTTGAGATGGATCGAAAAACCTGAACACAAAAGGAGATGACCAAAATTAATGTAAGGAGTTAATTAACATGAAAAACAAAAGAGTGATTGAAGAAATGTGTCTATTATATCACTAACTACCTGTATTTCGCCTTTCTTGATCTTACCAACGCAACCAACATCAATGGTAGGGGTAGTACCACCCTTTTTCTTCAAAATGAAGGGTCCTTCCTTTGGCCTCGCCAAACCATACTTAGACATATCTCCGTACTTCAGCTTGCTCATAAGCAACATAAGGTTGTCCACACTCTCTAGTTTGAAGTATTTCAGCAAGGTCATTCCCAGGAACACCATTTCCTTAGTGAAAAAGTGAACCTAAACACAGAGAGATGGGTAAGATAAATAGATCATTCTGATCTTTAATTCTAATCTAACATTGTTGAACTTCCAGGATCTATGTTGCTCAAATTTTTTAACAAACAAAGAAACATAGATGGTCAAGACAGCAAAACACCTAGCATGGTATATAATTTTAATTCATTTATTTATTCACCATAATTATCATTAAAATTTATTCCAAACCAAAATAGTCATCTTAATTTTTAGAATATATGTGGAGGTATTAAAAAAGGTATCATCTTTATTAATGTAAATGTTGTCTTGTTATAGAATTCACGGAAAATAGAAGAATGGCTTACAGGGCCTCTAACAACAATGGAAGTATTTGCACCCCAATTTGAGAGATCATAAGCGATCTCCATGCCAGAATTGCCACAGCCAACAACAAGAACATTTTTGCCATACATGTCCCTTCCATTGAGGTACTTGCTGCAATGTAGGTATTGTCCTTCAAACCTTTCAAGCCCTTCAACCCTAGGCACATGCCCTTCACTATTCTCTCCAGATGCAACCACCAGAAAATCAGACACGTAAACCTCAACAGCATCATCCTTTGATGTTGTGTCCTTGACAACAACCCTCCATTTGCCATTGCTGTCATCAAGATATGCAGATTCCACATTCCGATTATACCTGATGGAAATCTTGAAACGGGTAACATAATTATCCAAGTAACGTAAGAAGTCAATCCTGGGGACAAAGGTGGGGAAATCAGAAGGAAAGGGCATGTGAGGGAGATTGCAGAAATCTTTGGCTAAGTGAAGTTTCAAGCGGTCATATGTTCTTTTCCTCCAAAGAGATGCATGACAATCATCTCTTTCAAGGACAATGTTGGGGATGGAAAGTTTGTTAAGACATGCAGAGGTTGCAAGGCCAGAAGGGCCTGCTCCCACAATCACAACAGGAACTTCAATCTCCATGATGGGAAAGTTTTGGCTTTGGTTTAAAGTTGGCTTGTGTGTTGGTTTTCACCTCCTCATGCTAAGGTTCTGCTTTTATAAGCGTGGCTATTCATGACCTTATTTATTTGACAGTGTTGATGAGTTGCCAACTTGCCAGCCAGGAGAGTGATGAACCTTGTTTTAGTTTTCCTTTACATTTTGGTCAATACAGTCAATTAGAAATTTCAAGAAAAGCAATAAAATTAATTTTTTCTGTTACTTTTCCTCAATAATAGATTATTTTTATTGTTAGACAAGTGGCATCTAGCATTTATACAGGAGGCTTGAACTATATCAGTTTAGAGCCAGGAAAAGAAAGTTTACTGTGTGGGCTTCACCAAAGAGATATGTATCTTACTTCTGCATGCTTTAACCGTCACCTTTTGTTAGTTTTTTATTCTTACATTATATTTTTTTAGTTTTTAACTATTTTTTGTTCAGCCTTTTTAATTTTTTCTCTGTTAAGAAAACTAGACCGACATTAGATAAAAAGTTTCTCTAATATTACCTCCATTCTGTTTCTTCTTATTTTTGGGTCAAAATATTATTAATATAAATATTTGATTTTCTAAACATCTCATTTAATTTGTGTTGAAAAAAAAAAACACTTGAATTTTTAATGATATCTATTAATAGTTACATTTCTTATATTCATAATATTAATGGTTAATTTATAGAGAGATCTGGACAGTTAATTATAGTAATGAACAAACATTGTTTCTTACATTAATTACAAATGTACAAATGTATAAATTCATCATCTTATCCAACTCAATGTAGTGATCATTAAGTTCATGTGTAAAAATGTTGTTATAAATGTCATCTATAAATTATATTTACTCCCCTTACATAATCTTTATGAAATTTAGTCAATTAATTTAAACTGGAATTGATATATTTCATTATTATTTATTAAAATACAAAATTATAATTAAAAATGTTTTAGTAGATGAGAATAGATAAGAAACATTTTATTTATATTTTATAACAAAGTTAATTTAATATTTTATAGAAAAAAATCAAATAAAATATAAAGTACTTTTTTTATAATATTTATAAAAAATTATACAAATCTGTTCATTAACGTTCACATTTTTTCCACTCGAAACTAAACTTTTATTGTTTTATCATATCATTAATAAAATTATCTCGTAAAATACTTAACAAAATCTCATAATTCAATTTTATCAATTTTTATATTAATTAATTTATGCACATGCACTCCGTAAGATGTTATCGACATTTTTATATATAAATATTGATTTTATGGTTCCTATACTGTATTTTAAAAAATATTTATTTATTAATCTGTAATAAATAAATATTTTAATATGCACATTAACATCATATTAAGAGTTGCACTAATTTTATATGGTACTTTGTTTAAATATTCAAAGAAAAGAAACGATGTTACATTTTGATAGAAAAAACAAATTATACAAAATTTTAAGTATTTAAAATATGAATCAAAGTTATTTTAAGTTGTATCTCCAAATTATCATCATCTATCATATATTAAAATGTACTATAATAAATATTATTGCAAAAATAATATAGTGACATAATCTAAATTATTTGGATATAAAACTTTCAATACATAATAAATCTTAAATATGTTAAAATTTCTAGATCTTATTGTTTTGTTATCTAATTTGCTATTTAAAAAAGTAATTTTTATATTGCTATTTAAAAAAGTAATTTTTATAGGAACAACGCGCTTCTCGCAGACCAAAATTCTTTCTAAACTGAAATTAGACAAGTCACGAAGCCTGCATGCAAAACTTTCGCGCCATTTAGGGAAAAAAGACCGCTTAGTCCCACCTTTTGCTTAATGCTTCCCTGTTCTCAAACACAAACACGTTATGTTTCTTTTTTATTCAGAACTTTTTTTGTTTTTATTTTCAGACTTTTGAAAGCAATTAAACAAACAGAAAATCTACATATCCAAAATGCTAATATGTTGATATAGGGTTTTGGATAATAGTTTAAATATTTGTTCAGTTAAATGCTTTCAGTTAGCCTTTTTCTTAGTTACTTTTACTTTCTGAGTTGAAATGTTGCTTCAATGACTATATCAAATCAGAGAGAATACACAATATTCTCATTTTCTTCTTCTTTTAAAAACTGCTCTAATAAATGTCTGCTGATTTTTCTAGCTTTAACATTAAATTTTACCATCACCAACAAGGTAAAGTATGTCATAAATCATGCCAATTAAGGTCCACAAATATGTCATTTGTGAATGTTGATGGGTTATATAAAAGTGTGTACAACATGATGTTACAATTTAATCTACTATTTTAATTGACCCTTCTTCAGTGTATTCGTTTCTAATGATATTTTTATGTGATTGTCGCTAACCAACCAACTTAATATATACGAGTTAGTTTATAAATTTATCATTATCACTTTTGCATATTTAGATTAAGCATTCTCAATTCTACAAACTTTTAATCCAATATTCTTTTACTTAGATGTTCTATCAATATTTTTACATTTTTATTCTTATTTAACAAAACATATGTAGGTTTCACCTTGAAGACTTATAAATTAGAGTAGTTATTTTTAATATATAATGCTTAAAAGGACTTAATTAAAAAATAATGGAAAGCCTATCATTAAGAACCTACTAAATAATTTAACCTTTTGAAACAAAATCTAATGACTTATTTGTTTTAAAATAATTTATGATAGAATATACTGGTCCACACTTATTTCAAACACTCTATAATATAAAAAATATATATTTCTCCCATGTATGGAAAGGAGGGACATATCTACTGTGAAGATATTGCATGGAAATAAAAATAGTTAAGATTCAATCTGACCTGATCCATTAAAAAGGTTAAAGTAGTTTTAAAAAAATCATGAATATGTTTTAATTTTGATCTTTTATAAAAAAAAAATTAATTTAGTCTTTTGTAAAAAAATCAAAAAAATATAAAGTACTTTTCTTTTATAAAATTTATAAAAAAAATATACAATTTTTTTCATTAATATTCACATATTTTTCGTTAAAAACTAAAATATTTGTTTAGGAAAGAAAAGTTTATTGTTTAATATTTGACAAAATAAATTATATTTAAGAGTAACTGAAATAAAAATTACTTTAAAGAATATATTTTAAAAAAAGGAAGAAACATAAAAAAAATAACAATCTCACATAAAAAATAAAAAAAAATTCTTTAATATAAACCTCACAATACACAATAATACTAATAATAACTCATCTCTTGAAAAAAAAAAGTTTGTAAATATTTACATAATTTAGTGTAACTTGATCCATTTAAAAAGTTAAGGTAATTTTAAAAAAATAAAGAATATGATTTAATTTTGATCTTTTATAAAATAAATTATTTAGTCATTTATAAAAAAATTGAAGAAAATATAAAATGTTCCTTTTCTATAAAATTTATAAAATATATATATATATATATATATATATATATATATATATATATATACAAATATGTTCTTTAACATTCATATTTTTTACTCAAAACCAAAATATTTGTTTAGGAAGGTAATATTTATTATTTAATATCTCACAAAATAAATCATATTTAAAGTAATTGAAATAAAAGTTATTTTAAAGAATATATTTAAAAAATAAAAAGAAAGATAAAAATGAAAAATATTCTCATTAAAAAAAATCCTTCAAAGATAAATCTACAATACTATTAATAACTCATTTCTTGAAAAAAGAAATTTTTGTAAATATTTACAACCTGGTCCATTAAAAAAAGTTAAGGTAGTTTTAAAAAAATCATGAATATGCTTTAATTTTGATCTTTCACAAAAATTTAATTTAATATTTTATAAAAAAAATAAAAATATATTGACTGTTTTTATAAAATTTATAATAAATTATACAAATATGTTAACGTTCACACTCTCGAAACTAACATTTATTCAGGAAAGTAACTTTTATTGTCTAATATCTGACCAAATAAATTATATTCTAGAATAACTGAAATAAAAATTACTATAAAGAATATATTTAAGAAAATATAAAAAGGAAGAATATTCTCACATAAAGAAAAAAAATCTTTTAAGATAAACCTCAATACTATTAATAACTCATTTCTTGAAAAAGAAAAATTGTAAATATTTATATAAATTTTAACATGATGTAACCTGAGATATTAAAAAAGTTAAGGTAGTTTAAAAAAAAATCATGAATATGCTTTAATTTTGGTCTTCTATAAAAAAAATAAAAAATATATATAAAATAATATTTTTTTATAAAATTTATGAAAAATTGTACAAATATGTTTATTAACGTTCACATATTTTTCACTCGAAATCAAAATATTTGTATATTTGTTAAAAAGTAACTTTTATTGTTTTTTCAAGAGTGATTAAAATAAAAATTATTTTAAAAAATATATTTAAAAAAACATAAAAAGGAAGAATATTCTCATAAAGAGAAAAAAAAAACATCTTTCAAGGTAAATCTAAAAATACTACTAATAAGTATTTTTTAGAATTTTTTTAAAATATTTACATAAATTTTTATATGATTTAATGTAACCTGATCCATTAGAAGAGTTAAGGTAGTTTAAAAAAAATAATGAATATGCTTCAATTTTGGGATTTTATAAAATAAATTAATTTAGTATTTTATAAAAAAATCAAAGAAAATATAAAGTACTCTTTTTTATAAAATTAATAAAAAATTATACAAATCTTTCATTAATGTTTCCATATTTTTCACTCGAAACCAAAATATTTGTTAAGTAATTTTTTTTTAATATCTGACAAAATAAATCATATTCAAAAGTGATTGAAATAAAAATTATTTAAGAAATATAAAAAAGGAAAATAATCTCACATAAAGAGAAAAAAAACATCCTTTGAGATAAACCTCATACTACTAATAACTCATTTATTTGAAAAAAAAAATTGTAAACTTACATGATTTAATGTAACCTGATCCATTAAAAAAGTTAAGGTAGTTTCAAAAAATATCATGAATATACTTTAATTTTGATCTTTTATAAGAAAATAAAACAAAATATAAAATACTAATTTTTATAAAATTTATAAAAAAAATTGTACAAATCTGCTCATTAACGTTCATATACTTCTCATCGAAATCAAAATATTTGTTAAAAAAAGTAACTTTTATTGTTTAATATTTTACAAATAAATCATATTCAAGAGTGATTAAAATAAAAATTACTTTAAAGAATATATTTAAAAAAACATGAAAGGGAAGAATATTTTCACATAAAAAAATATCTTTCAAGATAAATCTCACAATATTACTAATAACTCATTTTCATGAGTCTTGGTATGTAGGTTAGAGTTTATGTGAAATTTACGTTTCTGTGAGGGTTTCTATCTCTAAACCAGGTCACGGAAGCTAGCTAATAAACTGGTTATGTTTTGTGCTTAAACTTAAATCCTAAGTTAGAAGAGTTGATAGTAGTAGTAATTGAATTAATATATCTGTTTAAATTTCTTGCAGGTCTGAAATTTTGGATGAAATATACATATATATATATATAAATCAAATTGTGTATGTATATATTGGTAGTGTGATGTTGGTTTAAATGGTTGGATAATTTTGGTAGTTAAAAGTTGAAATGAATGAACTTGGATGATAGAATTAGAGTGTGACTCATGTGGTTATTGTTAATTGAATGTATTGTAATATAAATGTGATGTTATGTATCATATAAACTGAATTTTTATGAACTAAAGATAATTAGGTTCCTTTTAGGTCATATATGTATCTATCTAAAGATAAGGTAGTGGGAGAGCATTGTTTCTTATCTAATAGTTATGTTTAAAATTGAATTAAAAAGTAGACAAGTAATATAAGTTGTCAAATTGGATCTATGTTTTGTTTAGAAAGAATAAAGTCTCTAAGTAAAGATTCATGACAGTTTGATAATAATAAGAATAGGAGAGTGTAATATCTGAAATTGAATTAAGTTGAACGAATTGAATGTTTGGGATGGTGAAGGTATTATGTTGTATTGAATATTTTGTAAAATTTGTTTCTGCATATTTCACTCAAGCTTAGTGTAAATTTAGACTTGCTCTCAGGTCGATTTATGTTCAAGCAAGAAAATTTTAGCACAAGTGAGAAAAGATTATTTTTGCTCAAGCAAGGTATTCTCACTCAAACGAAAATAACATTAGAATTGGAATGCTCTCTGAAGCATTTTTGCTTAAGCGAGAGAATTTTCTATCAAGCAAGGGAGGTTCCCGCTCAAGCTTTTTTTTTTTATTTTCTATTTTGAATTATTGATTCTTTTTTAATGCAAGTTATGGATTGAATGGAATAGATTGATTTATAAATAATATTGATGATCATTACAGGAGAACAGATGACATTATAGATGAGACTGTGGTGATCTTTTGCATTAAGCAGATCTTGTCAGAAAGAGATATTTTGAAAACTTATATATATGATTTTTGTAAACATGTTTTAAATTTCACTTTAGTATGATTGGTTGAAGCATATTAACTATGGATTATTATAAGATATGCATGTTTGTGAAATCTTAACTGTATTTTCACTCAAACAAAAATAACACTGGAATTGAAGTGCTCTGTGAAACATTTTTACTTAAGTGAGAGAATTTTCTATCAAGCAAAGGGGGTTCTCGCTCAAGCTTTTTTTTTTTATTTTCTATTTTGAATTATTGATTCTTTTGTAATGAAAGTTATAGATTGAATGGAATAGATTGATTTATAAATTAAATTGAATAATATTGATGATAGTTACAGGAGAACATATGACATTATAGATGAGACTGTGGTGATCTTTTGCATTAAGCAGATCTTGTCAGCAACAGATATTTTGAAAACTTATATATTTAATTTTTGTAAACATGTTTTAAATTTCACTTAAATATGATTAGTTGAAACATATTAATTATGGATTATTATAAGATATACATGTTTATAAAATCTTAACTGTATTAGTAAAAGTTTTATTTTGTAGGATGTTTCAAATAATATTAGTATTATTATTAATATTATTATTATTATTATTATTATTAATTTTATTATTAATAATCTTAATATTATTATTAATAATAGAAATCATAATAATTATAATAATAATATTATTATTATGACAAAAAATTGATCCGGTCTAATGTGTTAGATTTTCTTTTACTTTCACTTCGAGAAAATTCTTAATAATATCAATAATAATAGTTAAAATAATCATTTAAATAATAATAATAATAATAATAATAAACAAATTCATAAAAAAAGTTAAAAAAATGTCTACCCACTTATTACATACAGATCAATATGTAAGTATATCTAACTATTTTTTAGTGATTCTTAAAAAAAAAAAATATTAATTTGATGAATGATTTTATCACCAACATATTTTGAATTTCTTTCTAATAATAGTATATATAATGTGCATATTATAGTAACAATATTGTATTTATTTTAACATTAAAAGAGAGATAATGTAATATTTGTATTTAAAAACAGTATAATTTCTTATAAAAAAATATCGTTATAAGTTTGCACATTTTAATTAAACTGACATTTTAAAATTCATCAATCATATCAATCATAGGTCATGTCATGTGAAAAAAAACATTATTAAATAAAATAAAAAAATAATAATAAAAACATAAGAAATTATACCAAAACTATTAAATGGAATAAATTTCCTATAGTTTTAAAAAAAATAATTTTAATAGTTTTTAAAAATTATATTAATATAAGTTACATGTATATTTTACTTAATAATCAAATGTGAGATTTATAGCATAAATATATCATATTTACAGAAACAATGGACTCGCTTTCAGATAAGTTTCAAATAATTAAACATTGAAACTTTGCATATAGAATTTGAAAGTGACAAAAACAGTGCTTACATATATCTAAAAAGAGAAAAAAAAAACATTATTACTGAGACACCGGGATACCCATTCAAAATCATATGTGCCTTAAAAAGATAACAAATAACATTTAATGTAAGTAATATTAGAAATCTTAAAAAAAAGGGGAAACAAGATGTGTGCAATTAATTTATTGACATAATTATATGAACACAAATAATTGAAAATATCAAGTGGTAGAAAGGATTTTTATCATTTAATTGTTTGTTCATAAATTAATTTAATTTTGAAACCTGGATATAAATTGGATTTATAAATCATATTTTAATTATAATTTTTTAAAAAGGATTGTTTAGGTGTGTATTTGTTTAGTTTTATTTTCCTAGTTATATATATTTTCTTTACAATACTAGTATAAAATGGTTCTATGGTGTAGTGGTTAGCACTCTGGACTTTGAATCCAGCGACCTGGGTTCGACTTCCGGTAGGACCTTTTGATTTTTCTTTTATCTTACATTTATTTTTAACAAATCATCCATGAAATGAAAAAGTTTGATTATTTTCATAATAACTATATTAATAGTAAAGTAAGTTTAATGTTTTTGATATAATAAAAAAATTGTAAATATAAATTTGAATTTATTATTATCCCTTCGTAATTTGTTTCTCTTTCAACTTTATACATACTCCTTGTTTATGTAAAAATTGATTTTTTTTTTTCATCCAAATAAAATGAACTACTTTAAATTCCCTTTTCGATTACTTTATAAAAAAACAATTATGATTATACATTAATACACATACACACACATATATATATATATATATATATATATATATATATATATATATATATATATATATATATATATATATAAATCAATTATTAAAATAATTCAAAAGATACAGGTTTCCCGAATACACTTTAAAAGTGACATCATTAATTATATTGTTTTAAATTATTAAAAAATATTTGAGATAATTAAAAAAATAAATTATGTCGAAAAGCAGATTATTAATCAATTATAATTAAAATCAGATTTTGGTTTGGGTCAATTTTTCTATAAGTTATTTTAGACAATTATTTTCGTTTAAACGTAAAAGAAAATCATTTTTTTCACGTAAGGGAATGGGTGTGTATAAAACAGGGAAAAATTGTTGAATGTAATTATAAGCTACAAACAAATTTTAGGTTGAAACAATTAATTATAAAAAAATCACAAATTTAAATTATTATTTGAAATACTCAGCTTTTACAAATAGATGTGTTGTAGAAAAATAATAATTGAAATGCTGAGATTTAAGTTGCCCCTAACATGTATTTAATATGTATATTAGAGTCATTTAAGGCTTTAATATATTATAGGTATAATTGATTGTGCAATTACACTACAAACTCTTTATTACATTCAATACGTAATCCAATAATTAAATATATTAAAAATCCTTTTTAATTAGTGTTTTTAAATAAGTTTATTAAAAAATTTAAAAAAAAAAAAAACTTTGAGTGAAAAATCGTAGAGAAGCACATTAAAAATGACAAGTAAGCATAATTTTACAAATCTCAACAAAAGAAAATTACTGTTAGTCTCTAAACTAATGTCATAATGTCATTGCTTAATTAAGAAATAAAAATTGAAACATTAAAAAACATGTTATATTTATCAAATAGAATAAATGAAGAATTTAATATCCTATTTTATTAGTGCAAAATAATTTTAAGATAATTATTAATAAAAATTAATAAATATTTAATATCTAATAAATATTCTAACTCGTATTTTTATAATAAAATTAAAATCTTAAGTGTGAATTTAATCAATAAATTTGAAAATATATAAGAAAGAAGATTCACATACATATCTTATAATAAGACATAATCAATAATCATTATACAAAAATTTTGTTATCCTATTATCTTTATTATTATTCTTATTATGACTATATTAATTTTATTATTATCATCATTGTTATTATTTAATAAAATAGTAATTTTTAAGCAACACATATAGTATTTTAAAATAAATTAATTATATAAATATAATATAGTAAAGGTAAAATAATTAACACATATACGAGTGTTGAATTGTATTTTATGTAATTTTGAAAATCTTTCTTAGGAATACTTTATATATATATATATATATATATATATATATATATATATCTATATCTAAAAGTAAATGCATATTTAACATTTTAATATATTAATTTTAAATTTAAATAAATAATAAATACTTAATAAAATAATAATTTATAAATAACATATAAAATTTTCAAATAGGTTAATTCTATATAAATATTACAAATATAAAATGATTAAAACAAATATAAATATAGAGATTAAATTATACTTTCAATAATTTAATTTTTTTTCTCAACTATGATTTATCTAAACGAAATCAAAAGTTTATGAAAGAAAAAAAAAACTAAAATTACAATTCTAAGTTAAAGAGTAAACGATTAGATAATAATACTATTATCTGGTTTTTTTCTAACCATGATATTTATTAATCCATTTCCTTACCAAATGCTAAGGTTTAATCATATTTTAACAACCTAAGTAATGAATTTTTATTGATAAACATTAAGAAGGTTTATTTATCTTCAAAATAAAAAAACATATAATATTATTATATATTGTTAATATATTAATCTATTTTATATTTCTTAATATAAATTTATTCAAAATGTTTATGTATAATATTTTAAAAAATTATATAATTTATTGATATTTAAAACTTTTATATATAATAAATATTTAATTGTAATATTTATTAAATTTAAATTAGAATTATGTTTACTTAAATATAAATATAATAGTACTGCTATTAATTAATAAATTCATAATTTATCTCTTAAGTAAATTAACAAATCATTTTATTTCATGGTTTAGTTACTTGACTTTTTTGAATAAGTTAAAGGTCGAGCTCCTATCAAACACATTTATTTTATATTTTAGATCTATTTTTTATAAAATTTGCATAGTGACTGTTAAGTTGGGTTATTAAACGATTTTATTATTACTAAACCCAATCTGATTCGTATTTATAAAACAAAAACGCACACATCACAATCTAATACTTTAATTTTGATCATTATATTTTTTTTAATTTTGATGACTATATTCATTTCAAATTTTGATATAAAAAACATAAACAAAACAACGACACAAATAGCAACCGATTATTTTACTACCATTATTACATGTCTTTAAATCGCATTGTAACTATTTTAGTTAAAAAATACATTTGGTTGCAAAATCAATCACAATATAACCATTTAAGAATTTTAATTGCAAAATAAATATTTATTATATTATATATATATATATATATATATATATATTAATTTGTTAATAAAATTGTTGAGTTGTTTACAAATACTGATTTTTAATATGTTAGAATAGATAAAAAAATTCTTGAATTTGATCATATTTAAATGTTTAAATGTATTCAATGATTATAACGCACTGCATGTTGTTGATGTGTTTTTTACAGATGAAAAAAAATTGATTTCTAAAATTACAAACAAGGTAATGATAGAGTGATAGAGAAGAAAGACAATATTTTTATTTAAAAAAAATAAAAATAAATAAGATACAAAATATTTCACCTTAAACATAAGTCGAAGATAAGATTGTGTTGAAAAAAGGATAACAGATACGAACAACGAAGATGAGTGAAAATGAAGACCAATAAAAGTAAAATCGTTAAAGTTAATGTAAAAGGATCAGACATCACCACAATGTTTATATTTATTAGTTTATACAGTTTTTAAATTTATAAAATTTTATTTTTCATTTGTATCTTCCTGTTTTATTACAATTTTTTCTTTACTTTCGTTATTTTATAAATTTCAGAAAACTCTTAGCGTCTGGTGTCACTCGCATTGTAATCTAATTACCAGAACTGTAATCTAAGTTTATTTATATGATTCATTTCATTTAATAAAAATATTTTCAAAAACAATGAATTTTGAAAATAATTATTTAAATAGAAAATACAATTGAACTTTTTTTCTATAATTGTAAATCATTGCAAAATAAATTAAAATGTAAAAGTGATAATATTAAAAACCGTCTCTTATTATAACCTGTATTTTAACCTGCATTTACACGTCTATTTATTTGATAAGCAATTTTCCATGATCATGAGTTGTACACGTATTGTAACAGCGCATACACGTATGTACAAGAAACAAACTTCTTAATACTAACTGTATAACAGTGCAAGAAACAAACTTCTTATAATGCTCACGTTTTGTCAAAGAAACAAACTTCTACACGTTACACCTCACAAAACAGGCAACCTTATTCTTTTTTATCCCCTATCTTTCACCATGGGTATATGACTCTTTTTTTCAAAATTAATTTATTAAAAATAAATTACAAAACAAATCGAAATTCTTTCTTAGATTACAATCAATACATAACCTTTTTTAACTCTCATTATTGTTTTCCAGTGAAATGTAAAATTAATGTGAAGCTACTGACACTTAAAGTTCGAATTATTTTACTTAACTTTTTCATAAATACTAACTGAAAAAAAAACATCTATTTTTAAGTGAGGTCAAGGGCACAAAATAACATGTGCTATACACTTCCCATAAAACCATACATAAACATAAAAAGTTCATGTCTTTCCATAAACTTAAACAGCTTACAAAGAACAAGCCAGGTTTCGCATCCAAAATGTCTTTGAGCTCCAGAATTCGGAGATTAAAACAAACCAAGTTTTAAAGACAGAAGTTCAAGATGTACATAATCAGCTAAGTTCAAGTCTCTTTATGTAGGCATATCTACAAGAAGTCACTTCTCAGAGCCCCTGAAAGACACTTCCTCGAAGTAAAGGTTGAACATGGAAGCACGAGCTTAATGAGCTGGATGAGGAAAATGGGTGAATGCACGGTGTGCATGGACAGCACAGGCACAATGCACAGAGGTCAAATTGAGGCAGCCACTCATGATGAGTGAGTGCCTCCCTGAACATGTGTGGAGAGATGGGAATGAGTCACAAACCGCTTGAACAGCAGATGGGGTGAGTGCAGTGCACTGGCTGATGTTCAAAGTCCTTAACCCATCCTCATCATTTCCTCCTTTCACAGATATCCTGTTATTCACCTTGCTGTGTGCCAAAGAATACATTGCTCTGTCTGTGATGTTCTTGCAGTAGTACAGTCCAAGAGACCTCAGATGGGGGCATCTGTTCGCCAAAGCAATCACACTATCATCTGCAATAAACCTCAATGTTAGAATTGTACTCATCATCAGAGAACTCAAAAGGTGTTAAAGCCAAATCAGGAGCTTTCATCATTTGCCTGAAGCAAGAAATACAAGGACCAAGAGAATGTAGATTTTCAAGATGAAAACTTTTGATTTGTGTGAAAAACTTTGTATTACAATATAGATATTTTCCATTTCTCTTACCAGAAAGACACATCTCATTACTATGTCATGTTAGTTTGTAAGTTTATTCTAACCATTTCAATTGTATGTTTAAACAATCTAAGGGGCTTTCCATATCATCAAAATCACAGTTTAAAATGTAAAGAAATATGATCAGTGTCTCGCTACAGAATTCTGGATTTAAACCATTAAAATCTTGAATAATATACCTGTTATACGGACACAGCCACACAAGTCAACTATCCTAAGATCAGGGCACCCATATGCTAAAGTAGTCACTCCAACATCACCAACATTATCACACCATCCCAGGTTCAAAGATTGTAACTGATTGCAGTACTGTCCAATAGCCTGCGTTTTATTTACTCAATGGGTTATAACTCAGCCATCTTAATTCTTATACGGTTATGAAACCAACTAGTCTACCACAGTTATTCATACCTGCAGTGCAGTATCAGATGCAGCTCTAACACATCCACAAAGATTTAGAACTTTCAGTTTTCTGCAGAAACTGGAAAGGTAAGCCAGAGCACTGTCACTAAATGCTGAACACCCACTGATGTTGAGTTTTGTAAGCTCCCGACAACCCAATGCAATAGCATAAAGTGAACGATCAGTTAGCTTGAAGCTTTTGCTGAGGTCCAGGATCTGCAATTCATGACAGCAGTCTGCAATAGTCTCAACAGCTTTATCCTCTAGTTGAGGCTTGTCTTGACGAAGGATTAGAGTTTGCAGTTTTGTGAATTTAGGAACAAGTGATAGGACCAAGTTATTCATGTTCTTGCTACACCTGAAGAGAGACAAATTACATGTTATTGTTACATTCCATGAACTCCACAATAACTACAAGCATTTCAACTAACAGTTTCTTTCCCAACACAAACCATAACTACAAACACTCCGTACCACTGAATCAAATATATTAACTGTGAGGAATTCACTAAAAATCCTTTTGTAGCAAATGATTCAAGAAAATAAATGAACTGAGCACAAAAGCGGAAAAAGATACAATAACAACTTGAACTAGAGCAGGAATTATACCTGCAATTATTGGCCATAACATTGATATCCCTTATAGAAAAAAAGGTCTAGCTATTTTATACAACAAATCTTATGGCAGGCCACTTTCATCAACATTATAAGAAGTTACAAGGAACATTAAAAAACCCAAGATTTTCATGTTAAAAAATCATAATATATAGAAATATAACATATTAGGCTAAACCAAAAGAGGGGGGCAAGGGTTTACTACGTTATCTGCAAAAGAAAACACACACACAACTTACTGTATCTTCTAATTTATCCACGAAAGAGACAGAGATCAGAGAGCCTAAAATTTCAGACACAAGAACACCTTGCAAAGATAAAATTAAGATTCGCAAAACCCCACAAGATACTCATACGACACCTCTTAAACTGATTAGCAATTTACTTTAACCGCATACATGTCACGTCACATTCTCGTTAGAATATCCCAGCTCAATCTTAAATTATTGAAAACATTCCATCAAACTCGGGGATTCTCCAATCCCCAAACCAAGGAAACAACAATTCAAACAGCTCAGTCCCAGGTCAAGCAAAAAGAAACAAAAAAATCATGATAAAAGCAAGTAAAAAAAAAAAAAAAAAAAAAAAACAAAAAAAAAAAAAAAAAAAAAAAAAAAAAAAAGACAAACACACAGGGTACCAGCATCACAATCACATCATAACAAAATTAACCAAAACCAGCAAGCAAAAAAGAACCAAGGAAACTTCATAACAAAAACCCCAATTGGAGAAACAGAAGGCCAACAGGTACAGATACATAGCATCAAGCGAGAGAACAATATACCATGAGAGTGATAAACGAGCAAGGCCAAAGTAGATAGCATCTCTCCAGCCACGACAAACTCCAGAAGCGGTGATCACCGTCTGATCATCCACCAGGGACAAAATTTGCATCAAAAGTTCCACAGGAATATCCTTCCACTCGGTAATCACCCCAGCCTTCAAGTTCACCCCTTTCTCACTGTTCCCACTCCCAGCCACCATCATAAGTCTCTCAAAGCACAAATTCAAGTCCTCAGCCCTCCGATTATCCTGGCCAACCATTTCAGTTCCAGCACAACAAAAAGCTTCACCTTTCCCAGCTGTAACAAAAGGGGAGGAAAACGAAGGATAAGGCATAGAGAATCCCTAGACTTAAAGTATCGAAAACGCAGCTTTTAGCAAAACGATAATCACCACAAACCAAGAAAAATCCATGCGCCCAAGGCCCCCCAAGGCAATTTGCAAGGAAAACAACAGAAAGATAAAAACAATTGTATAAAACTATAATAAATAAAGAGCATAATCTTATTAGAGGGATTCAGCACATTACATAAATACCCGCCACTTATCTATCAATTACATGATTAAGACTTGGTTGAAAGTTGCAAACTTGGCTCAAGAGACTCAACAGAAAGATCAATTAAGAAGAATGATGACCAAAAAAGATCCTTTTTTGATCAAATTTAGCACACGGAAAACTGAAACCGAGAAATAAAATCATAAAGGGGATGGGAGAAAGAAACCATCAGAAATGAAACTGGGGAAAATAAAAAAATAAAATCAAAAGCTTTCTTCTAATCAAAGACGTGAAAACAGAAAACAAATAGTACTGCATAACAGTGAATGGTATCAGAGGAGCAAAGCCAATACCTTTCCCCTTTTGTCGCCTCTTTTTCTTTGGTTCCTACTCGCAGAGAAGCTTTGGTGTGCTTCTCTGAAAATAGAGAATGGGAGGAGAAGCTCTATAAAGAGAAGGAAGAAAAAACGAGTGAAAGAGGCAAGCAACGCAGAGCTGCCACGTGTCCCTATGATCAATGCGGCAGCGACAGGTTAAGTGGGTCCCAAGTAAAGTACTCTCTTTGATGAGAATGGAGGTCAGCACCAGATACACGAAACTAATAAATAAAAAAAGAAGGAAAGGAATTTCTCTTATAAGATCTTTCTTAAATGGAAAATGAAATGATAAATCACATTCCTTATATTTTGCATAACTCTATATAATTGTGTTTTTGTGTTTTTATATTTCAGTGCAAGAGAAATTTAGATTTGGTCATGAAAAGCTTTGTTACACAGAGTTTGTTTGAATAAATTTTTCACGAGCATTTTTAGAAAAAAGGAAAAAATTATTTACTTAACAATTTTTTCTATAAATAAATTAACACAAGGAAAATTTTATAAATTAATTTATACAGAACTAATTTTGAATTAAATAAGAGTTAAACAAAGAAATATGGTAGAAAAATTAACTGTTAAGTGTCTTTTATGCCGAAAAAATAACTTACAGATAACTTAAATCTTTTTATAATAAATAATAAAATTTATATTATACTATTATAGATATAAATGAATTTTAATATAAAAGTCAACTAGGATATTTCCATTTTTCTTACATATTTTATAATTTTCTTTTATTTTTAATTATATTTTAAAATTTTAATATTTTGAAATTCAAAACTATTACTTTGATACATATACAACAATAACAAAAATAATAGATATAAACTATTCTTCAACTTATAATAATAACAACAGTACATAATACTATTTTATAATATAACTTTTTCTTTATAAACATGCAATTTATATTATTTTTTAATATTCTCATTCAAACTATAAACTATTCATCAAATATAAAAACAATAATACATATTTTTATTAAAATAAAGTAATATAATAAAAAATATAACAAATAACATACTGTGTTATATATCCGCTAGGCGTATATAATTTAATTTGGATTTCCCTTAGATACAGTATAATCGTGATAAGATTAACTCATAAATAAATATATTTCAATATTAACAATATCCTATTCTGTAACTTACTTTCTATCAACTTGGTTTAATTAATAAATCATACTATTATTTAATCCTTTCTAAATCAGTTTTGAGTTTGAAGTGACAGAAATACAGTAAAAAGATATACGTTAGTTGTTAGTATACTCAATCAAACGTTAGTGATGGTTGAAATCAAAACGGGAAAGTGGTGGCGCGTGTTGAAGTGTGTTTGTGAAAAACCGAAACCGCCCCAAAAAGCAGAAAATGTGGAGCATCTGAACCGTAGGCATGGAGAATGAAAACAGAAAGAAAAAGAGGCAGTTTTTGCTCGCTGTAACGCAATTGCATTTATTTGATTTTATTTTATTTTATTTTATTTATGCTTCTTCTTATTTTATGAATATGTATGAGCCCATCAATCAAAATCCTGATCATAAATGGAAGCAAGTTACACATATAGGACACAGGTCACATCAGAGGCCAACAAATTGCAATTATACTTTATTAATTACATAACCAATGTGTTATCATGTTAGCAGATTTGGAGTTTTTCTTATGCATGCTTTCATAAATTAGTATTTAGTGGTGTGATACATTTAGATTAGCTCCTCTTTAATACGTTATTTTGGAACGTCCAAAATGGTAAGATTACAAATTTATGATTGTATTTTTTTTTTCAATAACATCAATACATGACTGTGTTTCCATGTTCTTTTGTCGACTCATTTTGGTTTAATGTTCAGTACTAAAAGGTTTGGTATGTTCATGTTTTGTTGTACGTGATAAACTAATAAATTTTAAGATATGTATCATATTTGAAAAATATGATAAAAAAACCCTAATGAAAAATTACATTAGCACTCTGACATTTAATGTTTTTGGTAATTCCAGAATTTTTTTAGATGGATATATGTTTACGCAAAATTTATTTTATGTTTGTGTCAGACTAGATTCTTGTTCCTCCTTTGACAATAATTTCTTAGAAGCACCCTAAGCTCTGGCATGACACGAGGGTTTGATTGTTAAGGGAAAACATTTATTTATTTTGTGTTTATGTTTTATTAGAAAACACTTGGGGCACCAACTTCTAAAGAATATGATGAAATACGCAAAAATTATATAAAGTAATGATTAAGAAGATTAAATTATTAATAAGAGAGGTGGAAAATTATGTGGATTTGGAAAAAAGAATATAATAGGTTGTTCATACGTGTAGGTGTAGGCATTTTAATAAGGGCTTGGACAGTTTGGTTGGCTGAGTTGGGATTGCGTCTTGGTAACCTTTAGACAAAAGAATTGATTTGATGTAATTTTGTTTGATGTTTATCCCTAAGTATCTTTGTGCTTTTCATTGTGGAGGTCAATCATTGTAGAAATTTATGTGTTTAGAGACGTCCAAGTTGCACTTAAAATTGTGGCCATTCATCAATGGAATTATCTTAATCATACATTAATTAACTCTTCATTATATTTTTTTACTTGTTGAAAAATAAGATGAAAAATCATATTTGTTCTTCATTTTTTTAACTTTAATTGGTATAAGAGAATTTGCTCATTTCCTTCAACTTTAATGTATAAGTTATATATCATTAGGACAAAATAGTATTTTTGTGTTGTCGTTTTATTAAACTAACGTAAATACGAATGACTTAAAAAACACACTATTTTACTTTAGTTTTACAAATAACATAACTCCAGTTTTGATATGGGATATGGTTTAGACAAATGTAAACCTTAATAAGTTAGGCTTCTACTCAAATAAATTTATGTAACTTGTTATGAAACTATTAATCTTATACACATTTTATACAAACATTGTTAACTTAATATTAATATATTTACCTTTTGATTTGATTTATATAATATAATATACCTATTTCAGTTTGGTTTATAATATACCTATTTCAGTTTGGTTTAATAAATTACATAATTTTATATTACATTTATTTGTAACTTAATCTTTTACATATATATATTAATATTCATTTCATTATTTTTTTTCAATGATTCAATGAACAAATTGTATTTTCATACATAATTAGTTTTTATTTTATTATTATATTAATTGCGTTTGAATTTTATAATCTCATTTCAAATCAAATTTAGTAATCACAACTTTTTTCATAATTATTTAAATTTGTTATATTTTTATTAATAATTGAATTCTATACTTGTTTCTAATTCAATATATATATATATATATATATATATATATATATATATATATTTTTTTTTTTATTTTTTTTTTTTTTTTTTTCAATTATTATAACATAATTATTCACTATTTAGATGAAATTTAAACATATTCTTTTAAAAAAAAATATCTAAGGACGTATTAGGAATTTTTAATATAACATAATCTTTACAATCTTTTTCGGGTTACATCAATTCAATCTACTGTCAAATTTTATATCACTTCCCATTTAATTCTATCTACTTTCTTTTTAATTTAAACGATCTCACCTTCTATTTTCTTTTTCCCTTTTTTTTTCCATCCCAACCAAACACAACATGAAAAGCAAATTACATAATATTTAATTATGATATGAATATTAAGTTAGGTCGATTAAAACATAGTGGATATATTTTAAAAGATTAAAATGATATTATTTTATTAAACTATATATTTACATTGAAAGTTGTATAATAAATCACTTAATCTGAAAATTAAAATTAATTTAATTAGTATAAACTAAATTTTTAAAATATTTTATTGTCTTTTAGATTACTTTTTTTTAAGTGGACCAAAACGATCCATTGTTCTGGATTGATCTAAAAAGTCGTAGTCCAGTTCAAATTTAAGCTAAATCGGATCAATATCTTTTGCTTCTTATTCTGTCATGTCGGATAGACCGAGAAAAACCATTCGTTTTGACATTTTAATCATGATATATTATTATAGTATAAATAATTTTGCTTTATAACAAATAAAATATTAGTTGAAGTATAATTTTCAAAATAGTTATTATAATAAATTCAATAAAGAGTTCGCACTAATGTTATACTAAAAAAAATATCCAAACCCTTCGTTCAAATATTTTTCTGAGTTTTAATATTTTAAATTCTCTCTTACATGCGTGTGTTATACTTTAACAACCTATTTTATATTACAAATTTTCAAATAATACACATAAAATAAATTTTCTTCTGTTATACGTTGTTTTCCATTCTATTGATTGTAATTGACCTTTCTGAAAGTAGTTAAAACGAGCATTTTAATATTTTGGCATAAGAAAGAAATGTTTCAGCATTCATTATAAATGACAATTCGCAAAGCTGGGTTTGGTGGTTCCGTTTTTGGTTCAGAAACAGGGAATAATACTAAATGAATATCAACCATATACCAAACATTACTTAGTCAAAATTAACTGGAGCAAGTAATCACAAGCTGCATTATTGGCTACTTTCAATCATACCAATAAACAATACCATGTAATCTTTGCATTAATGAATGGTGGTAGTTTCTATTATGATCATAATGAAATGAAACTAATCCTAAAATGATAAATGAATTAAATTTATATCACAATAATAATAAAAATAACAAACATGAGAGTAGGAGTGACAACAATGACATTATAAATAAAGGTAAGAGTAATGATAATAATAATTAATAAAAATAAAATAAACAAAATATGGACTATTTTATCTTATTATAGTCTCTTAACCCTTCTCAGCATAAAAAATGTAACACATTAACAATATAAGATAAAAGGTAATACAATAACCCCTGATATCTTATTATGTACCAAACAATTAATTAAGTTATAATCAAATGTTTTGAATAATTAAAAGATCTCATTAATATAATTATAATCTGAAAATCTAAAATGACTTTATTACAATGCTTAAATAACTAAAAATACAATAAATCCTAAAAAGAAGAAACTTGTAAACTGTAATTGAATACATTCTTTTCAAACTACAGAACTAGATAAAATTGTGTTGTTTAGTTACTTTGCTATTATTTTTTTAATAGGGTTTCTGATACATTATTAAACACACCTAAACTGAACAAGAAAACAAGTGAATAAAAGACCACCCAAATAATGAAATAATAATCTTAACACATAGTAGTTATTTGAAACGAATATTTAAATAAATTGAATAGGATTGGAGAATGCAATCTTATTATTTCTATTGTATTATTACTATGATTGAGTACGAGTTGTTGCAGCTTTCGGCAATTTGTCTTAAGTGCGTAGCTTTAATCCATGCATTTAAAAGCTTACTTTATCTTCATTTATTCCAACATGTCTTTGGAAAGGAAAACCATGAATTCCTTTGCAAGGAGGAATTTGTACCACTACTGAATCTTGCACAGGTTTTCGTCTCAGTGCATTCCATCATAACCTATCATATCTATGTATAAAAAAATAATGCTATCAGAGGTGGAAAAGACACTATATATCTCAAATATTTCAACTTTCAAAATTCAGGAAAATAATCATTGCACACCATAGGATTCGTCCAAGGCTTCGTATTTTCGTGAATAAAATATGTGTAATAATGTCATTTCTTTATTTTAAATGCTCATATAAAACATTTTCATTGCATTTGAATACCTTAAGAGGTATGAAAAAACAACATTATATATATATATATATATATATATATATATATATATTTTATATTTATGTATTTATTTATTCCATTTCAAATCATATTCTTTGGTGATACTTTTCCTTTTAGGCTATCTTCTTTTTGTCTTTTTTTTTTCACCGTTTTAAGGTTCAATTTTTGAAAAATATTTTATACCTTTTCAAGGTCTATTGTTTTATTTGATTGTATTAATAATATAAGCCATGCTCTTACGTGCAGAAGCGGGTATTATTCACTTGGGTATTATTCACTTGCGCCGAGTTAGACAAATTCTTCCTCCATCCCATACCTTCTTACCTCCTTCTTGTAACCCCGTGTAAAATTTTAATTTCACAACTATCCTTGTTAAAATTATCTAAATATCATTTTTTTATTAACAATTTTGAAATTTTTGGTAGGACACCCAGACGAGGTTATCCGGTTCTCATTTTTTGAAATTTGAAAACCGAACAGCCTAACATCTTGTTCATAAATTATTAACTGGATGGACTGGATGGGGGGTGTCATCCGGTTTGTAAGTTGTGAACCAGACGCCACCCTCTCCGGTTGTCATAAGGTAAATTTGTGAATTGCAAACTGGATGGGTGGTAGGTGGACTTTATCCCGTTTGTAAATTTGTGAACCGGATAAGGGTGCCATCCGGTTCACATTTTTTCAATTTTTTTAAAGTGCACTGTGATAGATTGGTGAAGAGCAGAGGAGTTGGTTAGCTGTTACTTATCACCACTCAATTAAAATTAATATAGATTTGGGAGGAGCAGAGGAGTTGGTTAGCTGTTACCTATCACCATCCAATTAATACTTAAAAGTAAAAAAGAAATGAAGAGTCTCTTACTGTTTCATTCCAATTTCCAACCCCAACCTCATCGAATCTCTCCTCTCTACCAATTCATTCTTTGACTCTTCATTTGCCTATTAATTTAGTTTTATGAAACCCAATAAACCAATGAATTGATGAAATGCAGCAGGAGAGAGGAGAGACTATTTATTTAAGATGGGGTTGGGGTTGGAAATTGGAATGAGAAGTAAACACAGCAGCAAAAGAAGAGACTATTCATTTCTTTTTTACTTTCAAGTACATTAATGTTCCTAAAAAATGTGAACCCGGATAGATAAGATGACAATCGAATGAGGTCCACCTACCACCCATCCGGTTTGCAATTTTTTTACCTTATGACAATGGGACGGGGTGGCGTCCGGTTCACAACTTACAAACCGGATGACTCCCCCCATCCAGTCCATCTGATTAACAATTTATGAACCGGACGTCAGGCTGTCCGATTCTCAAATTTCAAAAAATGAGAACCGGATGACCTCATCCGGGTGCCCTACCAAGAAATTTCAAAATTGCTTAATAAAAAGAAGGATATTTAGGTAATTTTAACGAGGACAGTTGTGGAATTAAAAATTTGTGTGTGGGTGCAGGAAGAGGGTATAGGGGTGGAGGAAGAATTTGTCGCTGAGTTATTAGCCATTTCAAATAGGCCCTTTACACTGCTAGCCCAATAGGCTTCTTCATAGAGTGCAGAATAGCCCAACTTTTTCAAGCATACATGACATGGGGCAATCAACCTCCTTAATTATCATTTTTTACAAAATACACACTTGAAACTTTAATGTCTAAATTTAATATTTTGAAAAATAAATAATTTAAACATAATTTTGTCTCCCCTATTTATATGGACACCTAAATTTTAATGTTCCCTCAACTAATTCTTAAAATGTATGTAATTTATAAATAGCTTCACATATTAAGTTGTCTGATAAAGACTTTTTTATCGTTTGCTTTCATTTTCTATTTTTTTTATAAATTCATATTTATCTATTATATGTATAAATTCTAACAAAGAAAATTAATGAATAATTTTCATTTAATATAAATAAATTATTTAGTTTCCTTTCTCACTAATAAATTTATTCCAACTTTGACAGAAGGAGCTATTTGTAAAAAAAGAATAAAATTTGAAGATCTATTGGAACGAAATTAATATCCAATTATTTTCAGCAAATAGTAAAGGATTAAATTTTATAGTGTTTATTTGCATAAGGAGTAAAATTTAAAAAATCTATTGTGATAAAAAATAAAGTTATATATTTATGAAAAGGATAAAATTTCTATACTATTTTTTCTTAAAAAACAATCTCTAACTTTTTTTCAGTACAGTTATTTTTATTACATGAAATTTATGAGTTTTACAACTTGCAATCCCACTCCCATATAGTTTATCTCCTTTTCAAGTTAGCGGGACAAATGAATCTCAACAAAAAAAAAATGTGTTAAACAGAGAATGTTAGAGGGAATCAGTTGCTTGAGTTTTATCCTCAAAATTAATTCTGGGTTTTCAAAAGGTAGTATATATTCTTGATACAACAAATGAAGGGTAGTGTAAGGCACAAAGGTATAATTTTCGACAGATTCAAACTTTTAAGACTCAATTCTTTGCGCCTATATACAATTTTACTTCTCTTTATTGTCCAAGTGAGACTTTGTAGTTCTCCAACTTATGTTATATCGACATATTTTATAATAGAAAATAATTTTCATTTCAATGAAAATGTTTGATACTCCTTTTTATCATAAAAAAATAATACAAATGTAAAATATTTTATAATCCTAGGAATGAGCAACGGTAAAACTGTATTTTCTTTCAAAAATTATATTTTAATTATGATAGTCAATAGTGGTTTTTAACTGGTACCCAGACAATTTCTTGAAGAGGAAAAAAAATAAAATAAAATGAGCTTTTATAAATTAAATTGAATTATACATAAATAAAAAAAACATATAAAAAAGTCTGGAAGGCGGAAACTAAAACATGATACATGAATTATTCTGAATTCTGATAGTAATAATAGGTCAAAGTCCAAACACAGCCAATGTCTGAGACACAAACAACTTTATTGTTCTGTACATGGTTGTGTCTTTTACAAAGCATTCAGAATAATCAATGCAAGATTGTTTATCAGGTCAAGAACCTTTCGAACAAGTTACCAAAGAAGAAACTAGTTTTAGCCCATCCTCGAGTCTCTGGTAATTTTGCTTTGGTTGGCACTCTCTTCACATCAACCATCATTGTCTTACCTATTTCTTTACGAAGTGCTTCCATAGTTTTCATGTCCACTGGGTTCCCTGATGCATCCCTCACGTAGAACACATTCAATGCTTGCTCCCCTCTCGTTGATACACCTGCCCTACACACTGTCAACCCATTCTCTCGTAGAATCCTTGTTACTTCAGACAGCAACCCAACTCTATCCTTTGCACACAGCTCAAGGCTCACACCCTGTTGTTCACAATCAAGAGTAAGACTTCAGATATATTCCCTGTTCCTTGAAAACTACCTAACATCATGACCAAAATGGCAACATGCTTATAGTGATTTTTTTTACAATATCGTCTAATTATTGAGTATAACAAGGTTCTTAACTTTTTACGAAAATGACTATAAAAATCATATTTATGATAATTTCTAATTGCTCAACAACAATGTAAAAATATCTACACTGATAGTATGCATGTTAAATAAACTCGTGATAATCTATGCATGCCCAGCACGACCCTGTGAATTTTTATGTTTTTAAGATGTAGGGATGTGGATGATATTACATGGAGTATATAGATTGTTAAGCTCTATTGAAGGCAAAAGATCCCATCATCGTCACTAGTGGACACATGATGGTCAGATACAATCTGAGTGGAACTTAGCCTCATGTATTTGCCGTACCAGTGCAGCAATACAAGTAGATAGCTGCAGATGCAAAATGTATTAATTCTGTTAAATTCAGAAAACATTCTACTTTACAATCACAAACACTACATACTAAGTAGAATAATAGAAAAGCTTATCCTAAAAATCAAGTTGTTAACTGACTAATATATATAGTTAAAATAAAGATTGCAAGAATTCCAAACAAAACCAAAATCCTTCGTAGAACATGGGAGACTTACTTGAAGAGGAAATTTGATAATCAGAAGTTCATCCATCTTATTTATTTATTTTTTGCAGTAGTTCAACAAGCATATAGAAATAAATTCAAATGTGAAAGTTACCTCGCTTACTCTTCTTCGAATAGCAGCTTCAATGCATTGGATGACCCTTTCTTTCTCTCCTTCAGTGTCAAGTGTGCATCCATCCACATGCCGAATAAAATACTCCTAAAAGTACAACATCAACTAACTCTTTAGTTTAGACTTCTCACTAGAATCTCACTATTTCTAGTGTATAAACATGCAGAATAGAATACTGATGTACTATACCTGGGATGCATAAGGGCCATCTGATGAGACTGTGGCATGGAAAACAACATATTGCATATCAGTAAGAGTGCAAACAATGTCAAACATGAGTTTTGCCCGATCCTTGCACTTGACTGTGACCACGGAGTACCCTTTCTCCTCACAACGTTCTATTGTGATTTTAGGCCTGAAAGAGAGAGGACAATTAACGTCTCTTGCTACTCTATAACTTTCATAATCCCGATCAGCAAACAACATTTGGTGAAGCCGCCGATCCATGTGGGTGAAACCCATGGACAAATTAGTCCTAGCAACTTTCTCACCATCACATCCTCGTAAGATGTTGTTGAGCTGCTCCTCCATTAGAGATAATCTGTTTGGCTCGTCCACAGCTCGGTTTGTAGCATCATTGACATAAAGAACGCAAGCAATTCGCCTGTTATGAGTCCACACTTCTGCTGCAAAAACATTAAAATGGAGGTTGGCAAGAACAGCTGATATCTCAGACAAGAGACCAGGGCGGTCTCTGCCAATCAGTTCAATGGCTGTATGGTCACCAACAGAATGCACTCCAACCCTTTTGCTTGGCAAAATTTTCACCCCTTCTGTGCTCTGGCTCTTTGGTCCTAGAGCCTATTGTAAGAAAAACTGTTATCAAGTAGCTCTTAGTATTTGCTATGCATTATTATACAGGTGTTATACTGCTATGCAGTTATGGAAATGATAGACTGAGCTGATTTATGGCTTCTGGTGAGGGAATCTGATCACTGGTTTCTTACTTTCTTCAACATTTATGAGTAATATCTCTATGACGTATCTGATTTATACTACAGTCATGGTTTTTTATGGAACGAAAAAAATGAACTCTCTCAATCATGTCTGTTTTCTGAGACAAAGTTTACTCTTCAAAACTCTCTGAATCATTTGTATATGTTGAGAGTGTTTGTGTTACTTCAATTTTTACCAATAATTTAAGTCTTTCACGTTGTGATTAGGTATATTTAATATAAAAATTATGTCAGATTAGTAAGTTCAAGAAAAAGGTTGATAGTTACCTTTTCAATGAGGTCGATGGTTTTGCTATCTGTTATCTTTCTTCCTTGCTGATCCGTGACATGAAATACTGCATTTCATTAGGCAAGCAAGTTAGCTGCTTGAACATTTGATTTAGGTAGAGAGAACTTGGACACATATTAGCATGAAATACTATGTTGTTTGTCTAAAGCTCATTATATTAACAATTTTGGATTAACTGTAAGACATACAAGTGAACGTTTTATTCCAAGAAATCATGCAAAGAGCAACGGGGTTGATGTTTCTCACGGATACATTCATATAGCAGACAGTTTTCTATAGCTGCCCGTTTTGAGTTAGGATAATAACAAGAAGCATGAACAGGACACATTTGTGTGGTTTTTAATGCTCAAATTAGTCACAACATACCATCCATAAACCAACCGCCGTCAGAAGATATGTAAGCTTTGGTGATTATGAAGTCAAGGTCGGTCAAGATTTGCACGACTTCCAGCAGAATTCCAGGTTTGTTAACACTATCAACCTGTAATTTATTTATTTTTTGATGGGGAGAGGAATAATAAAAATACATTAGTAGAGGAAAACATTACAGTTACATATTGCATTTACTAATCTCCAAATATAAAAGATTCTTTCAAGAACTATGAAAAATGATGATCTCGTGAAATCGTATTTTATCTGTTGAATTTTGTGTCCAAATTTTGCAACTACTTCTGCAAAGACTCGGTTCGCAAAGGGTGGGAAAACCACAGGTTATCCAGAAAGTGGTATCATCCTGTGAGGATTTTCTTTTGATCACTTGAAATTAAGTTTGACTAGAGTTTTGATTAAGGGCTAATGAAATCTCATTTGACTTTAAGTTTGAAAATATGATATAATTGGAACATAAATAAAAATCAAAAGCTCTAGGTTCAACAGTTCAAGAAAACTTTAAATACCTTGATCAGTGTACAGTCATGACAACTGGCATTGTCCACAGAGACCCTGCAAAGTTGTAAACAGAGTTCATCATCAACTAGTCATTTCTTTAAGGGTTCTATAAAGTCATACCATAAACCCCAATTGTACAAGGTGATGAATCCTTTACTACACATGGATTGAGTTGATTATCTTTTTCTGTTTTTGACAAAAGCAAGTGAGGAATTAAAGCAGCTTTTTTAAATTTATATTATGTTCCATTCATGTTTAGTAAGGCCAAGTAAATGCAGTTAAGTGACACTTAGGGAAATTTTCTTTGATAAATGGTTAAATATCCATGATTAATTGATTTTATTATGATTATGATCAGTGATCCCCTTCCTTTATTTAAACAGGCTATTTAATTTTCTGACCATTTAAAAGAAACTTGTAATTCCAGAGAATAATTTAGTAAACCTTGGAGGGTTCATTCTATTGCTGAAGTTCTCATATTCGGGATCAAAATATGGCCAACAAACTTTAGCCATTCAATCAACTTCTCCGGTCAATGCGTGCTTCGTTTTCCTGCATGAGCATGGAAAAGATGCAGATAAAAAAGAGTACATCAATAACAAAAGAGAAGCAGCATTATTCAAGGTAAAATTCCCACATAGCAGTATGAATGTGTGTTTATAGGAGAAAGAAGGGTGTATCTTTCATTGTTTATTTTCTGTTTCTGTTGGTCAAAGATTCCAAAATAATGGACAACATTTGTACACTGGTTATTCTTGATTCTTATTATATCACAGACTGAAACTCTCCCTCTCTTATGTTCTGGGTGCCAGACAGTGTAAGGCAGTAAGTTGATCAGTACAATGCTTCAGTCACTCACTGACTCACCACTTTAAGCATCCCTCCTTAGTTCTTTCCCTATTACAGAATCTACGATTCAGCCATCTCGTGACCTTTGAACATGATTTAAGGAATAAGGTAAATGCTGACTGTTCCATGTGCATTGTATTAGCAAAAGTTGGGAGAGGAGATAAGAATAGAGTCAACAACAAGAATGCCTGGAGAATCACGGCATCAGCAAAAGGATTTTACTTTTTTCTTTTCTTTTGAGCACTTTCCTTGACAAACTTCTCCACTAAGTTGGTTTGGATTACGTAGATAGTAGTTGAATGAATCTGACCATTTTTTAAGTGTTCATATCATAATTTTTTTCCCATTTGATACAGATTCGTCTCATTCCAGAATCATTCTGTTCCACCAACTTTCATGAAATGCAAGAAAAAGAAATATAACTAGTGTGTGTTTAGGGGCAAACAAGACAGATACAATTGATATACCGAAACGGTTATCGAAAAACAAAAAGAGAGATCACATATTTAGCTCATTCTTTACGACAACCAAAATCACTATGAAAAAAGACACGTAACATTGGAAGATGTGACTTTGAGAAGAGTTTAAATTTTCAAACGAAATCAATATTTAATTTCCAGAAGAACCCATTTTGTGATGTGGTGCTCAAAGGTAGCTTACGCTTGGGTGAGTAAAAAAAATAGATTCTTGAGCCAAGAAAGCAAAACCCATATGAATGTGACATAAAGATTTGATTCCAATTGCAACCCGAATACTAATTTTTATTTTGCTTTTCTTGTGATTTCACTCATCCCACAACGTACCACGCCAAATTGCCATCACCAAATCATCTAAAATTATCTCAAAATCTAGAAGGGTCCCTCAATCCAACTTGACGATGACTCTAACCAACGACATATTCTAAAATTAGAAGAAAAAAAATAATTATGAATCAAGAATATAACCGGTTGAGACATATACACTCTTTTCACAGAAAAATATAATCGGATAAAGGATATATAACATAAATAGGCTAAAATTTATTGATGCATTTATGTTCCTCCTTTTAGCAATGTGTTAGAGAGTCTTGCAGGTGGTGAGATGAGAAATTGGGTTCCCCAAGAAAGAATTAGTTGGGGCTGAGGAGAGTTAAGACAAAGCAATCATTCAAGTTACAAGTTGGGTAATACCCGAGAGAATGAACTACTTTCCAACATGGATAGAATAATTTTGCAAACCACGTTATGACGCTTAACTTTTTGGATATAGAAGCGAAAACAACCTCCAAATTAGGCATAAAACGTCACATGTACCATAATTTGCAAGTTGTTCAAAGATTATCTTTTAGTTCAGAAAATTATTTTTAAAAGACAAGGAAAACTCGAATAAAATAATAATATAAAGTTTTAATTGGTCGTTTAACTTTTAATTTTTTTTCTTCTTAAAGAAATCATTCTTGCGTCGGTGCAAACCATTTTAATCTCTTTTAGTTTTTATCAATACTGCTTTTAATTTTTTTTTAGTCTCTATTGTCTAAACTCGTAAAGCCTAAAAGATTCTCAATATTAGCATCCCCTTAGATAGGATTCGGGTTCATGTGTCAAGAAATCTGTATTCCGTTACAAAAACTCGTGGAGTCAATCACTGTTAGAATATTACAAACAAAACTAATATTTGACAAAGAGAACAAGGAAGAATCCGTTACACGAATAAAAAAATAAAACTTGCTTGACCATAACAGTTAAACGTGTAATTAGTCAAAAATGGTAAAACTTAGTTTTGATTATATTTTTCCGTTAAAATAAGTTTGCGGGTAATATAACAAGAAAAGTTAGTTTTAATTCCATGATATCAGGATAGTTTAATAGTACAAATTACGAATATGAAATTTCAGTTTTAATTTTAATTAAAAGAATTAAAGAATTGCTCCTAAGTTTTGTTGGTAAAAGAAGAAAAAATAGGCAGACAACACAGACCACAAACTCTCAAATCGATGTCCTGTATCCACTCATTGAATTTGGCATATTTTTACTCGGCGAACAGAAGCATAACAGAAAGACACAGTAGAGTACCTTGTTTTTTTCCGCTTAGAAATATAATATATAACACTAATATTGTCAACTGAAACGGCGACGCATAGCAACTACAGTGCAAATCTCAACCCCCAACTTAGCCAACCAAACAAAACACACAGGAGTTTTGGAAATCAACAGTGATTAATCAATATGAATAAGAACTCGTGAAGAAGCTCATTAGAGAAAGATGAGTTTATTCTTTGTATAATTCTATAGCTAATACTTCCTTGGACGACACAGTTCACATATGAAAAACATACATACCTTAATTGTTGCGAAGAGAGTTGTCCCAATATTCCGACACAAGGGAAAAACCTTGAAGCTCACAAATTGTCACATGAGGAAAACCAATCTGAGTAGGTATATATACAGATAGAGAGAGAAGAGAGAAGACTTTAGGAGAAACCTTTGTATGTTTGTGTGTGTTCTGGTGTATGCTTTCGACGTTGGAATAGCACTCGATTCAAATCTCTCTCCTCTGTCTCTCTCTTCTCTCTCTGTCAAAGCAAATGGAAAGGCTCCGAAGTGGCGTGGGCAGAGGTTCTGGGAAGTGGGAGCCCATTAAATATCAACATTAATTAATAAATAATTAATCTGTTAAACAAATAAACTTTAACTTTTATTCTTAGAATCACCCTTTGTGGAATCATCTTTAATTTAAACAATTTCTAAATTCTGATTCCGGATACGGTTTTATATACTGCCCATAAGGTTCATTTTTGGAGTCCCCTGTTTCTTCTTATCTAGTTCTAATACGTACAAACATAAAGTTTGGTGAAAACAGATATAAATAAATTTGTATGATTTAATGGTATTTTTTTTTATAAATATTCTTATTTTTTGTTATTTATGTATTCTTTTCACCAAATTTTAATCAAAACATTTTTTAAATAAAATAACTGAATTAGTGAGTTTAATTAATGTAATCATTAGTTAGTTTTTCTTAAACCAAATAAATATTTTTCGCTAACAAATAATTTTATATGGAGTGCGTTTTTATATTAGATAGTAATTTTAGTTTGTGTAGTATACAAATCAATATACTACACTACAATCTGTTTCTAAACTTTGTTAAAACTGACTGCGTGACTAAAGTAAATTGTTTTCTCTTTAATAAATGAAAACATTGTCCCAAATTTTCATTGTTTTTTTCATTTTTATAAATATATGACAATTTTTATACAGAAAAAAATGGTGACAGGCAAAGAATCTTTTTTTTTTTTTTTTACTAAGATTGTGTTTGATTGTACGGATTTGAGGGGATGACCTGATTTGGAAGAATCATGAGAGATTTAGAAGACCTACATCCATTATGTGGCATAGGAGTTACATCTCATATAAAATTTAATAGTATACCACTTCTACGAATAGCTCTTAATGATGAATAGCTCTTAATGATGCATATCTTCTGAGACCAGGCCCTTTTATCATGATTTCTGTTCGTTGCATGCCTTGATAGGATACTCTTTGGTCATCTCAAGATATTTGAAGGAATGAAATTGGAAATTAGGAAATAAACATTATAAATGAAGTGAAAATTAGGAAATATCCTTGACTTTGTAAATTACAAAATACTTCTTATTAATTTTATCACACTCAAATAATTATTAGCATTAATATATATTTATTATAACAATTAACAATATATATATATATATATATATATATATATATATATATATATATATATAAAAATAAACTGATTTATACCTAATTTATCAAATAATTGATTCCAATAATTATATATATTTTTTTCATTTATAATACAGTCCTTTCTTTTTTTTCAAGACAGTTATAATATAATTAACCTCCCTTCAATATATCTATACTCAATACAATCTATCTATCCATAATTATATTATTGACCTAAAATAATTAAATAAATAAAAATTGTTTACTTTATAAAAAAAATAATAAAAGTATATTATACATGTTATATTGTTTTCTATTTATTCTTTTTTTTATTTTTTATGGATGAAAATATGTTTACTTAATGTTTAATTGAAGTAAATCAGAAAAAATATATTTTTGTCTCCTTATTTGATTCAATATTTATAATGAAATTGAGGGAAGAAGATATTATTTAAAATACTTTTTAGTCATCTTAAAAATAATTTTATTTTCTTTTAAATATAAAATTATTAAACCACAAAAGTAAGGATGTTCACTGGTAGGATTAGATAAAATCATTATCAACCTACTAAAAAATATCTAGTTAGTTGATTAAGTTTCTAATTTTTTATATTAAAATCAATTTAATCCAATTCATTTTAATTTTTTACCATCTTATTTCACAAGGATTAATTAGTAATTTCATAAATATATCAATTAAAAAAATAAAAACAAATATATAACATCTATCAAATAAATTCTAAACTTTTATAACCAATCCCTTCAAATTCCTTCAAATCTTACCATCCATCCATCAATCCAAACAACCCTCTCATCCACACACAATCCACTCAAATCCCTTCAAATCCATTCCCCCAACCAAACAAAGCCTTCGACCACTTATTATTTTATTTGTGCAATTTTTACAAAAAGATAAATAACTAAATTATTTAATTTCTAAAATATCTTTGACAATAAATTATTTCTCTATTATGTTCATTCTTAATCTTCTGAATTTGTATAATGATATTTTAATTTTAATTTTAATGGTATAAATTAATGTAATATTTAAAATTATTATTATTGCATGCTTTTTACAAAAAAAATTACTAAATTATTTAATTTTTAAAATATCTATCATAATAAATTATTTCTGAATTAAATGCTATTTTTAATCTTCTTTGTTTAACTTAGCAATACCATTGGATAGATCTTTGTCACCTCCAAATTCCAATGCTATAGAAAGCATCTAATTTTGTAACAACCTCTTTCGAAGATAAACAACATTTCTATTAGTATATAAACAACAAGGAAAATTAGAATATAGATAACTTTGAAAATTAAAAGCATTTTATTATAATTTTAATGAAAGCATATTTTAAAATCTAGAGAATATTGTATAATATTGTTAATTTAAATAAAATAAGTTTACAAGAGAAATGCCAGTTTAATACTGACATAAACAGAGGAAAGTTTAATTTTTTTCAACGATATTACATGACCATAAAGTGAAATTTTATTAAATATTAGTAAATTCATGAATGTTTAGGAGAGAGGACTAATAATTTAACTGATTGAGATATTGAATAAAGATTGAATTGTTAGTTGAATTATGATTGAATCAATATTAATAAAAAAATAATATTTAAACAATACAAAATAGTATTGTAAGAATATAATATCCTAATTTTATAATATTAAAAATAAAATGGAAATATCATTATATAAATTTTTATCTATGAAGTAAATATACAAATATATCCTAATAGTTCGTTTAATTTTTAATAGAATACAAGAACATCCTCTAACAATAAAACATTTACATATACAGAATAAAAAATAAATAATTGTAATATAAAATTATAAAAGAAATAAGATATAAAACCTAAATTAGGGTAAACAACTAAATTATTTGTTCTATAAAAATTATTTACCAATAAATAATATATTAATTTTATTAATTTTGAATAAGATTCCAAATTTATAAGAGAATACCTTTCAATAAGATATTTAAAATCACATTGTTATTATTGAATAATTTGAATATTTTTCTATACACGCCTTAAACTAATAATATATCTCATTCAACATGAAAACTTTGTTTTAAATGTTATGTTTAATACATTCTAGGAAAGATTATTTAAAAATTTGTTTGATGAGGATAGATAAAATAAGGATTTTGTTTGATGAATTGGAGAACTTCGTAATTACACGAACTGAGTTTCAAAAAATAAAGCTTGGACAAAGACCACAAGCCTAAATAAAATACACGTTAGTCCGTCTAAGTGTTAAAACGATGACATAAAGGTTTAGTTCGATTAAAGTAATAAAATATCTCAATAAATTAATTAATAAAATTGCACTTTATAAATTCATGGACTCAAGTCCTTTTCTCATTAAATTTCTTCAATCATATAAGAACAAAGTAAAAAAGAAAAAAAGGAAGAGTTATTATTTATGACACAAAAGAGTTTAATAGAAAGGATAAACTTGATTAGAAATTTCTTTCTCTCCTCCTTTGACAACCTTACTAGTGTAAATTAAGAAATTTCATTTTTAAAGGTTATCAAGAAGAATTATCCTTTTTATTACATCTACCTATCTATTATAAATACATATTAAAACTTTCAAAATTTTCAAAACCAAATCACAAATCTAACTATAAATAGAAGTGTGGGTTGTCCACATTCTCAAAAAGACAAAGAAAAGCAAGTTAAAAATAAAATTTAAGAAACATTACGATTGCAAGCGATAAGACTTAATCTTCAAATACTAAAATAATAAAGAAAGTAATAGAGAAAGAAATATTTATCATTTTATATTTATTTGTTCAAAATATAATTTTTTTTTTAAGAAAGATGCTCCTAATCTCAATTACTTTATTTTATAACCATTTATTTACCTTAATGAGATATCCTCAATCTCGTTATATTTTATTAATGTTTAATTTAATATTATCTCATGATGTAAGTTTAAATTATGTGTAATTGAAAGATTAATCTTGAGAATTTAAACGAGTGACATTTAAATAAGATAAAATATTATTATATTTTTTGATAAAATTCATGACAATTAATTACAAAAATAAGTTAAACTTTTAATATAAATGATAGAAAATTTTTACAAATAAATTTTGATGACATCCAACAATATTTTACTGTATTCAAGTCATATTTCCTGAGCTCCAGTGGAATGTGATGCTCAAAACAATATCATAATCTCTATTAGTATCATATTTAGAATTACTTGCATTTTTTGGTATACCAAATTAGCAGTTTTCTTCCTAATAATACTTCTCATAAAGAAAAAACAAAACTTGCAAAAAGAATATCTTCCGTACTGCAAGTACCCTTTCGCGCGTGATGTCTTGATTTGTCAGTAGCGGTCGCGTGAAACTCAAATGCTTTATTATATACAAATTTACAAATCGCTTGGCCAAACAAAAAGTGAATTAAATCAGGTATACATCATGAAATATGATTTTAGAAACTAAAATTATTATTCAACATTTAATCATATTAAATTAACTTTTCTTAGGTCAGATAATTTTTTAAAATGATATAAATTCATTTAATTAGTTTGAACATAATTTCAGTTTAATTTTAACAGAGTTTAATTTAAAATCTCATTCAGCTCAGCTCCGGCTGCATGATACAGCGATTTTTTTTTTTACAAAAGTAGTTTATTTAATTTTCGTTGAAAATTACTATATTACTATAATTAAAATATTAGATGCAAATGAATTCTCTGCAAGTGCTGTTTGGTACAAATAAATTTTCCAACTTTCTGAAAATCTGAAATTCAAAAGTTATTTTTATATTTATTTTTTTATAATAATATCATAATTTTTTTAGTTATATTTCTATAAAAATATGTTCTCATAAAAGAGGTAATTTTTTTACTTAATTGATATCGAATAAAGTTTCAGATAATTGATATTTGTAGAAAATGTATTATGTTTTTATTTCTAGAAAAATATATGAATATTTTAAAAATATTTATAAATAACTATATATAGTTTAGCATTTTCAATGATCATGAAAAAAACTTTATAAATAAAATTTCAGAAAAGTGATCATATAAAAACTTTTTAAAAGTGGTATTGCACTTTATTAATTTAATTATGTAAAAATAAAAGCCCTTCACTTTCTATAGTCTCGTGTGAAAAGTCCTACGAGAGTGGTGAGGATGCAATACAATATATTGTAAAAAAATAAATAAAATTTATAAAAGAAGTTACAATAATTCAAATTTAGGTGTTAATGTTAATTACAACATAAATTGTAATATTCTAGAAAATAATTTCAGAATTATTAAAATTTAGCTTTAGAAATAAATAAGATAATATTTAAATATTTTTAATAAAAAAGTTGTTTAAATAAAAATTAGTTATTTAGTTTTTATTTTTATAACAACCACCAATTATCTTTAAGAAAATATTTTATTTATAAAAACTACCAACTTTGTGGCTTTCTCTCTAAAAAAATTGTTCTTTCTCTTTTCTTTGTCTTCTCTCGAAAATTACACATTCCTTCCATATCAAACTGACGATTAGAGGTCACTTACATAAATTCCTGAGTAGAGCAAGAGTGTCTAATTAGATTCTTGAACAAAGTTAGACTGCCTGTGATTTTAGATTTTTGGAAGTTCTTTGAGTATCTCTACTATATAGAGGTAAGGGAAACTAGTTTTGTGTATTTTTATAGATATTGTAATTATTTGTCTTGTTAAATTGGGTAAGGAAAGCTAGTTGTATGTTTTTATAGATATTGTAATTACTTGTCTTATCGATTTGGGTAAGGGAAGCCAGTTTAAATATGTTTAAATATTTTTAGTGGATGTTTTTATAGATATTGTAATTACTTGTCTTATGAATTTGGGTAAGGAAAGCTAGTTGTATGTTTTTATAGATATTGTAATTACTTGTCTTATGGATTTGGGTAAGGGAAGTTAGTTTAAATATGTTTAAATATTTTTAGTGGATGTTTTTATAGATATTGTAATTACTTGTCTTACGAATTTGGGTAAGGGAAGCTAGTTTAAATATTTTTAATGGATACTGTAATTATTTATTTTATTTAATATGAATTAGATGAATTTGAATTAAATTAAATGAATGTTTATGTATGGTATGATGTAGTATCAATGTTTGTGAATGATGTGGTGTGTGATCGAGACATAGTATATTCAGGAAAGGAGATACTCGTGTTGAGATTATTAGGATGTGTATTGTTTGGTATTTCGATCTATTTACAGAGGTATTCTAACTCTACTGGTACATTGGATTCATATAGATGAAGATTACCAGTTAGTGAAGACTCGAAGGAGGTTTATATATGGTCATGTCCGAGGTTTGAAATATGAGCTGATCAAGATAGGATATATGGATTAACCCTATGCATATGGGAACTGTACCTGAGGTTTGAAATAGGAACTGATCAGGACAAACTGTATCCTCTGAGTCTAACTCAATGCATGAGTCTTCTAGATGTAGAGAGTCTAGTATCTTTGTATGTGAGTCAGTATATGTATGATATGAGATGAATTATGAAAATTTGATTTGTTGTAGTTTGGTTGAGATATAAATTTAATTTATGAAAATACATTTTTTAAAAGTCTCTAGCTTATCCTTCTTTTTGTGTGGTGTTTGTTTTGTTTTTAAATTTACGATTATCGTTTATTACACATAAGGATTTGACATGCGGTGTGAATCCCTAGTGAATTAATGGAAAAACTTTATTTTATTTTATTTGTAATTTTATGAAGATATTTTATTAAATCTTACGTGAAGAAGTATATTTTGAAAATACATGATGAATGCATGGATTTTTATATTCAAGTTTATTGTATAATTTTTATGGAATAAAGTTCCTAAACATGAAAAATACGGGATGTTACAAACTTCATTTATATACATACTTTAATATTTGTATTCATTGATGGTAAAAAAAGTTATATATATATATATATATATATATATATATATATATATATATATATATATTTAT
>Ga0209489_102173_pt1 | contig 40177 bp, 28 predicted proteins | sample SiratrowhiteBW_FD_187527 | JGI IMG/M metagenome (GOLD analysis project Ga0209489, IMG submission 187527) | Root nodule microbial communities of legume samples collected from California, USA - Siratro white BW (SPAdes) (version 2) | ecosystem: Host-associated > Plants > Roots > Nodule | place...
CGGTTCACCGCTAAGATTGTGGATATGATGAAGCAAGAGAACCTCTATGCATCACAGGGAGGACCTATTATTTTGTCTCAGGTTTTTCTTAAACTTCATTAAATACATGTCTTTTTTTCTTTTATAATTTTATAAGAAATTATGGCATCCACTGGTGGAGAGTAGTATAAAGAGACAGTCTCAAATTCTAAATGGCCTACTGCATAACTTTTTAATATGAAGAAGTTATGTAATACTATAGTATGTATACTTTCTAATGGCAGGTCGAAAATGAGTATGGAAACATTGATGCGGCCTATGGTCTTGCTGCTAAATCCTACATCAAATGGGCAGCATCAATGGCAACATCTCTTGATACAGGGGTTCCTTGGGTAATGTGCCAACAGGCAGATGCTCCTGACCCAATTGTAAGTTTTGTCCTTTTAGCCATCAACATAAACTGTCATGCAGTTCATATTTTGCTGCATTGTCTATTTTCTGATTCCTGAATAGAGCAATCTTACTATGTTGCTGTCTACACTTATCCTACTTGATTGTTTATTTCATAATTTGTAATCTTAATACACTCAGATTAACACATGCAATGGATTTTACTGCGATCAATTCACTCCAAACTCCAATTCAAAACCAAAAATGTGGACTGAGAACTGGAGTGGATGGTTAGTGTCCTTTTCTATATAAATCATTTAGTTATTTGGATGTCATACTCAAAATATGATCTGATTGTTTTGCGTATCACCTTTCTCATTCAAGTGTACTTTTCTTTTTGTTGTAACCTTCTGAATTCTGTGAAACTGTAGGTTTCTTTCATTTGGTGGTGCTGTGCCTTACAGACCAGTGGAAGATCTTGCTTTTGCTGTGGCACGCTTTTATCAGCGAGGTGGAACTTTTCAGAATTACTATATGGTAATGCAACTTAATATTGTTTAAGGATTTAAGCTATTCAAGATAAGAAAAGAGCTGATGCTACAACTTTCTCTGTTCCTTGAACGGAAACAGTACCATGGAGGGACTAATTTTGGCCGAACTACCGGTGGACCTTTCATTTCTACTAGTTATGATTATGATGCTCCAATTGATGAATACGGTATGGAGTTTTTCAACCTTTGCATCTCATTAATTGTCGACTCTGTAGAATTATATAAACTGATCAAGTTTGATTCCATATGAAGTCAAGAAGATGACCAAACATTATTACAGTGAAAATATATGTTTTCTTTCTAAAATGTCTGAACTGCATGATGCAGGAATTGTTAGGCAACCTAAGTGGGGCCATCTTAAAGATGTACATAAGGCCATAAAGCTTTGTGAAGAAGCACTGATAGCGACTGATCCAACAATCACAACTCCTGGACCAAATATAGAGGTGATAAGCGGGCAGGATCTCTTTTATCTTTTGGAGCCTTAAATGTTTCATATTTTCAAATTTTAACATTTACCATTCAAATCCAGGCTGCAGTTTACAAGACGGGATCTGCATGTGCAGCCTTCCTTGCCAACATTGCCACATCTGATGCTACAGTGACATTTAATGGAAATTCATATCACTTGCCTGCATGGTCTGTGAGCATCTTACCAGACTGCAAGAATGTAGTGCTTAATACTGCAAAGGTTTGCTTCATCAACTTCCTAATAAAAATAGATGGTTATAATGAATCAAGTTACTTTCAAATTGCGTGTGCTTAATCTATCTACACTTAGATATTTTCTAGTTCAAGAAAATAGTATAACCTAAAGTTATATTACGGTATGGCAGATTAATTCTGCATCTACGATTCCAAGCTTCACAACTGAATCCTTAAAAGAAGAGGTTGGTTCTGGCTCAGGATGGGGTTGGATCAGTGAACCCGTCGGTATTTCGAAGGCTGATTCATTCTCAAAATTTGGATTACTGGAGCAAATAAATACAACTGCTGATAAAAGTGATTATTTGTGGTACTCGTTAAGGTATATAGTATGCCTTCAAGGTTGAGGAATCTTTCTTCGGACTTGCCTTTCACTACCCCACGTAACAATTCAATATTTTTCTGCAGTATTGATCTTGAAGATGATGCTGGTTCTCAAACTGTCCTTCACATTGAGTCCCTTGGTCATGCCCTTCATGCTTTCATAAATGGGAAGCTTGCAGGTAATGATGCATATACAACACTTTTCATAATTTATTTTACATTCTATCTCCCTTCGTATTCCACACTTCGGTCTCTTTTAGTCCAATGTCTCTCTTCAAATAGTAAACTTCATTGTATAAATTGATGTATGAGTAACATCATCCCAAAATTTAATCCCTTTAAGGATGTAGTGAAGTAAAAACAAGATTGGCTGAGTAAGATCAGTTGTTAGTCATTGTACCTTCCTAAAATGTTCAACTTTTTCTTTATTTCAACGGAATATTCTGTGATTTATCTGATAATACTTATATGTGACATATGGACAACCTTTTTTAGGGAGTGGAACTGGAAACAGTAACAAAGCTAAGGTCCAAGTAGACATCCCCATCAAACTAGTGGCTGGGAAGAACACAATTGATCTCCTGAGTTTAACTGTGGGACTTCAGGTTTGTCTTTACTTCTTATGTTGTATATAAGAATGTAAGGCTGAGGCAATTTTGGTTTATATATGCATTGTCTTGTTAATCCCTCCTCACATCCTTTCACTTTATCATCAAGCCTGTTCTCTTACTACATCAACTAATGCAAACCTTACGTGCTTCAGAACTATGGAGCATTTTTTGACACATGGGGTGCGGGGATCACTGGTCCAGTGATATTGAAAGGTTTGAAGAATGGAAGCACTGTTGATCTCTCCTCCCGAGAGTGGACATATCAGGTTAGTCTCAGCTTAACTAAAGCCAGTTATTTTCTTTCCCATTTTGTGTTTTGTTTACTCAATTAACTGAACAGATACAACTGAACTACTAAATTGGACTTCGGTTTTCCTCTTTTTCTTGAAGTCATACATAGACAGACTACAACATCTGTATTTTTGTAAATTCAGGTTGGCCTTAAAGGTGAAGATTTAGGTCCATCAAGTGGAAGTTCTGGACAGTGGAATTCACAATCTGATTTACCAACAAATCAACCCTTGACTTGGTACAAGGTAATCTTTATATGAATATAGCATCTATTGAAATTTTCAAGTTTTTCTAAATTATTCTCTCATTGTTATAACTGCATAAGCTGATAGAGTATCGTTGAACCTATTTGGTTTCCTTGGTTTATATGCTGTCCAATGCCATGTTTGCATCTGATATCTTCAAAATCATACATACTTTAAAGAAAACTAAGGGAATGGTACTATAAGACAAATGATTTTACTGCTAACTAATGGTGATACATGTTGTATCAGACAAACTTTGTTGCTCCCTCGGGAAGTAATCCAGTTGCTATTGACTTCACGGGGATGGGAAAAGGTGAGGCTTGGGTGAATGGACAGAGCATTGGGCGATACTGGCCTACATATGTCTCTCCAAATGGCGGTTGTGCTGACTCTTGCAATTATAGAGGGGCCTATAGTTCATCCAAATGTCTCAAGAACTGTGGCAAACCATCACAGACATTGTAAGTAGTTAGATATTTTGCATTAGAGAAGTTGAAACTTGAAATTAATCCTGAATTGTTTGAAGGAAGTGAAGGCAATCCTGTTAGATGCTAATTGAGTAACTAATCATGCAGATACCACGTACCACGATCATGGTTACAACCAGATAGCAACACACTTGTATTGTTTGAGGAAAGTGGAGGTGACCCTACGCAAATCTCTTTTGCTACAAAACAGATAGGAAGCGTGTGTTCACATGTATCTGAATCTCACCCTCCACCTGTAGACATGTGGAATTCAGATACAAAAGTAGGGCCTGTACTGTCACTGGAGTGCCCTTATCCTAATCAGAAGATCTCTTCCATTCAATTTGCAAGTTTTGGAACGCCTTATGGGACTTGTGGGAACTTCAAACATGGACGGTGCAGAAGTAATAAGGCTCTATCCATTGTTCAGAAGGTGTTGTCTTGCGTCCTCTTTAAAAGTTCATATATGCCTTTTATGTAGTTAATTTAACTTTTGTTCATTTGGATTATACTGACTCTTACGAATATTAATTAACAGGCCTGCATTGGATCAAACAGTTGTAGAATTGGACTATCACTTAACACATTTGGAGATCCATGTAAAGGAGTAGCAAAGAGTTTAGCTGTTGAAGCTTCTTGTGCCTAGACATTTCGCTTCAAACCATCCCATTTCCTAGCTTAGACACAGCTGAAAAGCACTCAGCACTCCAAGCGTCTTGTACTCTTTATTGATGATGATCTCGGATAAGCCAATGTAAAATGCAATCTGGTAGTAAACCGGGAAAACAGTGTATATTTACTTAATATAGAAGGAAGGTCTTGCTCATGCATGATGTGTGATAGTGGTATATTTTACTTGAAACTCGAAAGGAAGGTAACAAACCATAAAAGAAATTGTTCTCTTAATGAACAGTACGGCTATTTTCTGATAAGATAAGTTGGATTAATAAATCATATATGCAGTACATAATCACTGTTTCATTTTTGAACATGTTTGGCCTTTATTTGTCTACACATGCTTACCAATTGAAAATTCAACAATGGAATAATTCATGGTTGAATTAATAGCATTTCTAGTGATGTTGGCCTTCCCAATGATCAAGGAGGTAGCGTTTTGCAGAGGGGGGGTGAGTTGTTGAAACACCTCATATTCCTAAATAAAGCCCCAAACTAGAAAAGATGTAAATGGAGGTATAGACTGCTAAAAAAAAAAAATATTTTGATCATTCAAATTTATGTAGAAGGTTACGTGTCGATGTGGGACAGACAGGGTAGAAGACAAAAAAGCCTTTCAACTCATACAGAGATAAAGGCTTCGCAAAACTACATATCTTTTTGTGAATCAAAATAATTTCATGTCTTTGATATCAATAAGCCTTCCCCATGTTCATCATTTGACCGAAGAAAAAAGAATGTAAATTCCATAACATACCAGACAGACCCATGCGTATGGTTCCTATAATCAATGGGAATTGGTTATGGAAATTGTTTTGCCTTCTCATGATGATAGATAAACTACTCTTTCCTTCACTGAAGAAAAAAGGTAGTGCTTGATTAGAATGGTTTCGGCAAAAGACACTACAGTTCACAAAATTGATTGCGATTGGAGATTGGTGTGGCCTTCAATCATAAAAACAACACTGCTCCATGATTTCATCCATTTATCATCATTGATGCAACACCTCAATATCCTTACCAGCTGGCAACTGTGTGTATGTTCAGAAATCACAATTTAATGTTTTTAAACAAAGCCTTTCACCTAACTATCATTGTCTCACATTCCCAGATTTGCTCTATAAAAGCCATCTCTGACATATCATCAATGCATCAAGTGCTCGTTGCTAATACAAATCCTACATTTGTTTTGTTTTCCAAAAGCAACAGAGCCTTCATACACCAGTACTAAAATCACGATGCAGAAGCAATCTCTCTTTTCCTTCTCACTAGTACTGCTAGTTTCATTTCTGTATTTCACCACCACTTTAGCCCAATTATCACCAGCTGCTTCCCCTCTAAAACCACCCCAACCTACCCCTACACCACCAGCTGCAGCCCCTAAACCTTTGGTTCCCTCATTGCCACAGTCACCGAGTGATGCCACTCCTGACACTGCAGCTGTTGACATTGTTGGAATCCTGAGGCAGGCTAAGTCATTCAACATCCTTATCCGCCTCATGAAAACCACCCAATTGATCAACCAACTCAATGCACAGCTCCTCACTACTAAGTCAGGAGGCATCACCATTCTTGCACCTGATGATAGTGCCTTCTCTGAACTCAAAGCAGGCTTCCTCAACTCTCTTTCTGATGGCCAAAAGCTCGAGCTCTTACAGTTCCATGTTATTTCAGACTATGTGTCTAGCTCCAACTTTGATACTCTAACCAACCCTGTGAGAACCCTTGCAGGGGCTAAACCTGGAAAAGTGGAACTGAATGTGATAAGTTACGGAGGGAGTGTGAACATCTCAACAGGGGAGGTTAACACCACTATCACAGGCATTGTATACACAGATAAGCATCTTGCTATTTATAAGGTGGGAAAGGTGCTTCTTCCTATGGACTTCTTTGCAGTGGCCAAAGCACCTGCAAAGTCACCCTCTTTGGCACCAGAACCATCTGCAAAGGCTCCTAAAGCGGATAAGGAGAATTCACTGTCCCCAGACTCCTCAGAATCATCTCAGATTAATTCCTCAAAGGATAACTCTGGCACTGTGAAAATCAATGTGTCTGGAAAGTGGCTGTCCCTTGTTCTCGGAGTAGTTCTCATCACTGTTTTCTCATCATAAACCAAAATAGATTCTAATCCATTATATACCATGCAGTTAATATTCAAGAGTGCTATGATTGCGTGAAAGGAGTGAGTATTATTGAGTACTGGTGGTGAATTTATCAGAGTGGATTAGGGGTCTGAGATTGTTACATCCCTCTGATTTTATTGAGATATGTTATGCTTGTTTCCATATATTATTTATGTAAACTTACCAGAAGTTGCTTCAATATCTTCTATGTTTCTAATGCAAAGAAAAATGAATCATGAACACTGTCTCAAAATCAATAATTAAAAACTCTAATTTGTTAGGTGTATTTCAGGTCATGCTTCAATGTTTTTTGAGTTTAAACACTCACTAGTTATAGGCTAATTTAAGCAAAATAATAGGTTGCATGGCAATACAAAAAGGTTTCACGTTGCAGAAAGACACTAATTGTTTCCCTTACTAGTTAGCCATATGCTTGAAGTAGCTTAATATTAAAGACATGCTTTTAGCAAGCTAATAAGCTTTTACACCAAAGTTTGATTGGTTTTATAAAGAGTAGCTCAAGTGGTACTGAATATATTTCTGATGTCGAAAGTGTGATATTTTTATGAACAAGATTATGGTACACCATTAGGAAGCTAAAGAAAATAGTGTAGACTACCATTTAATCTTAGAGAAGATAAAAGAATCAACTTTTGATTATTAGTAGGTAAGGAAGACCCTACAACTGTCAATTAAAATAAAAACTAACATTTCTACTGAGTTCTTTTCTACTTTCTGTTGCAACCAATAACCCATTAAAGTAAAACAAAATAACTTTTACCACACATTTCTTATTTTAATGAGGCTTCAATCAATTGTAGATCTGCTATAAATATCAGAGTAAGCAGAATGGCCCAAAGAAAAATGTTTAGGCCAAATAATTTTTATTTGATGTGAGTACTCAACCTGTATAATCACCGTGCACCTCTCAAGTAACATTTGCATAGATACATGCATCCAACTATTGTATGATAATAACATACGAATTACTGTGTTAAAGCAAAATAGTTCCACTCTTTCACATCTAGAACAACCTAAAAGGTTTGCCTTATCAACTTTATTGTCTCTGTCTTAGTCTAGATTGTATATCAACCTTATGGATGGGACCATGGAATTCACAATCTACCTTATCTAAGAATTAAACCTAGACTTGGTACAAGGTAGTCTTAAGAATATATTAAAGTTTAAGAACATGATCCACTTGTATATATGTTAAATAAAAACTGCAAAAAAGTTTGCAGAAACATTTTATTACGGCATGGGTGGCTTGCTTTTAACTCTAACTCCTCAAAGTATCCAACCTGGAATACTTGTTTCATACATTTCTTCCTCTATGAAATGTCCATTGCATGAGTCATGTCAAACAATTAATGAAAAATATTAAACGGTTGTAACTCAATTAAAAAATATAAAAATTTTGAGTGGTTAATAAAAGAAGTTATTAAGATCTCAGTTAAAAACAACTAAATTAATGAGGGATTTTAAATATAAGTAAGCCAAAAAATAGTTGTACCTTCATTAGAGCTGTGTGGGACCATATTTGAAGAGTGTGGCAGCAGCAATTTTTTTTTTATTAATTTGACACTATAGCAAAGTGTTTGACACTGAAAAACCATGCTGGAGTTTCATATGATTCCTCCAAATATCTAAATAATTTTCAATTTTGGATACATCTTATTCGGACAAACTAAAAAAACTTCATGGTAGAATAGCCAGTCATGCATTGGAAGACTACAATTCTTCGTATCTTTAATACTCATTAATCACTATATATAATTTAATGAAAATCATGGGCAACACTTCAGGCCCTTATTTTTTGAATACAATAGAAAGAAACCAAATGCAAGATGTTAAATATTTTGTTACTAAGAAAATCTTATATGTTTCATGAACTCTGATATATATCAGTACTGAGCAACAACTCCTTCAGTGCTTGCAATGGTGGATGGCCTCTGGAACATGCACCGGTTGCATGATGTTGAAAAGAGAGAGAGAGTCTGGTACTTGTCCTCCCCACCCATCATTGGCATAGCAACCCCTCTCTTCACAGGGCTAACATACCCTGGCCTGTAAGTCTGACCCAAAACGCCTTCAAAATTATCTGTGCTTTTCTTAAACCTGAACTGTGTCTCCAAATGAGCAAAAGCATCATCTTGTGGCAGTTGGTAGTTGTGAACCTTGTTTTCTTGCTCTCCAATAGGCTTCACAGTTATGTCCATCTCAACCAAACCAGAAACCGTCACTCTCACAGTGTTGGTCTCGTCGGTTCTCTCCACAACCACTTCTCTTTCATCTCCATTGGCCCTCCATTCAGCCTCTCCATCGGTTGGAACATTGACCAGTTCACCATCCCACTTCACTGTGAGAGAATCAACCTTGTCATTCCAATGAGACACTTTATTGGCTGCAATAACAAGAGTGTGTGAGTCAAACATGACAGCAAGTGCTTGCACCCATGTGTAGTCACGAGTCCTTCCTTGTGGTCTAGTACCAATAAAGTGAGCGTTGATTTGGAACTCGTCGTCAGAAACAATGGCAAAGTTTCCTCCTTTGGCACCGTGGAAGTAGAACATCACACCATCACCTCCCACAAAGCGAGGATCATAACACAGAGATCCATACCCATCACAGTTAGCTCTTCTTACTGTCAAACAAGCAAACTCAACATAAGTTCCACTTTCAATACCGATAAAAAAAGAAAAAGTTCTACTTTCAATTCTTAGACACTAGGAACTTACCTTTGCAGGTGGCTTCACATGATCTGCTGCTACAGTCAATGAAACACGCCTTCTGCTTCTTGTTCTTCTTGGGCTTCCTTTCTGCGCACTCGGATGGACACACAATGGTCTTGTACTCGCAGGTGGTGCTTTTTCTGCAGAACCCTCGTTCTTGACCCGATGGCAGTGGTGACAGCTTGTCATAATCTGAGGCTTCATCACGTTGCTTTTTTGGCTTTTTCTCTTTTGGGTTTTTCTCCTTTGGCTTCTTCTCCTTCCCATCTTTATTATTTTTGTCATCCCCCTTTGCATTTCCATTTCCATTCCCTTTCCCATTATCATTTCCATTACCTTTCCCATTGCCACCTCCTTGACCTTGAGCTATGGCAGCTTCCATGGCAATAAGTATGATGAAGATGGCCACCAATATGCTCCACTTTTTTCCACCCATCTTCGTGATCTACAATGCACCTTTGCTTTTGTTTCTTTCCTCTGATTTGATGATTTTTTTTTCAAGTACTTCTTGAATGACTCAGAGGATGTTGAAGAGGATGCATTGAAAGAGAATATATAGAGAGAGAATTAGGTTGGAAAATAGCCCAGAAGTACGCCTTAAGCCTTGGTACGATCCTTTTCTAAACTCTTCAAAAGCTTGTGGTTGCTTAGTAGTGCATGCAATACGTAGACTATTAAATGCTGAATATTTTAAGTTCAAAAGTTATTTATTGGCCACGCAACCCTAACACAATAACTAGGGTGCAGTAGCACGTTCCTTTTTGCTAAAGATAAAACGAGACTTGTTTGACCGTGATTATTCAAACGGAACTCAAGAACTGAGCACCTACGTGTGAAAGAAAGCATGAATGATGCCATGCATCAACGTAACTTTTGAGTTATTTTATTTTCAAATGATCAGCTTCAATACTAAGCTACACGTAAACGTTAGGGTTACGTTTGTGTGAAACTAAAGGCAGATTGTGACAAGAGCATTGGCAATGGAACTAGGTGTAGTAACATGGGTGTCGAGTTCAGAAGAAGCAGCTTTGATTGATGGCATTGTGTTGGAACACCATTTTTGCAAGTCACCTTTTTGCTACCTTAATTCTTCCTAAACATAACAATTATTGGATCTTGTAGCCGTCACCTGTTTATAGATCAAATTATGAAACTTAAATTGGAAAACTATGAAACTCTTAACTGGACTCAAGAAACAATATGACTAAGATTTTGAGTCCACACTTACAACTAATTTTTCTTTAACAAAAGTAAATTTTAACCAATATTACAAGCAAAATAAAAAAAAAATGCAAAACAAACAACATATGAAAAGTCTCAATTGTCAACGCTCTAGTTATTTAGTCTCAACTAGCAAATTTGTTTCCTTATGTTAAAAGTATCACTTTATTTAAGAAAACAGAAGTTTAGAAATATATTATTCTTTTAATCATTTAGTTCTTTTTTCAATATAAAGTTGGGATGTAATAACTACAACCATCTCAAAACTTATGAAAGTAAATATTTATATGAAAATTTGATTAATTTGTTTTTCAGTTTATGTTGTTACTTTAGAAAAAAAAAATATGTTTAAGATTGTATAAATATAAAATGTTGTATTTTCATTAACGAAAAGTTGCATCTACATTCACATTTCAAAAATTTATGTATGACATGCATTGGTTTATTAATTTGATGATTATTTTTTCAATTACCTAATATTTACATTTGAAATATTTATGTATAACATGTTTTGGTTTATTAATTTGATGAGTGGATTTTTTTTTCTATTACCTAATATTTATAATATTTAAATGTTAATGCTCTAAAATAATTTTACAATGTATTTATTATTTTTGTTTTAAGTAATAGCCATCTATACATAAATTTGGCCCATAGCTATGCTATATTAAATAAAAAATTTCGTGTTTATTATTTAAATAAAAAAAATCACGTTTATTATTTACATAAAAAGTTTCACTCATTTCCAAAATACGTCAAATATAAATATGGAACATGTACTCGATAATACATCTTAGATTTGTTGTTTATGGAAGTTTGCAATTATTATTTTAGTGATGGTTTATGAATTAGATAACTTTGAAACAACTTTTTTCAAACTATATTCTAGATTAGACGTGTATTATAAAATCTGGAATATACTTTATGCAATCTATAACCCTGTTTTGAATTTTAAATTACTTAATTTATATTACAACTTTTATAATCATAATTTTAATTATGAATTACGTAATTTAACATCATATTTTATATTTAGGATTTTAAAAATTAAAATTATGTTTTAAATTTCGCAATATAATAACATGCCAAAATTTTCATCTTATTAGCATAATAACATTAGTCAAAACCAGAAATAGTCCAAGCTTATTTCTGTATTTTATTAGGCCAAATTTTAATTTTTGCGTTTTACTTTGATCCTTCTACAACTTTTTTCGCGCGCTCTCACCCACAACTTATTTTTAATACGAATTTTTAAAATTGTTGAAGTTTAGTCTAATTTTGATTCAGGAGTAGGAAAATTTAATCACTAAAATTTAGTTAAAGAAAGCCAAGTCTGAAGAATTCATAAATAACTTTCGATTTAGATGTTAGCTATACTTATTTGTTTTAAATTACTTAATGATTTTTTAAAATTGAGTATCTAATAAATTAAATATTTTAATTTAACTACTTTATGTTTCTGTCTCAATTAATTTAATATTTTAAAATAATATAAATAATTATAATAAAATTAACAAATAAGGTGTTAAAGTTAGATGGTTGAATACCTGAATATTCTTGTCACATGAGATTTTTGTTTTGTGTCTTCAATCTCTTCTCATTATGTATGATAATGAATACATGTAATCCCAAATAGTTGTTAGGACGATAATAAATACATGTAGTTAAGTATCAATTCTAAATAATTGCTAAACTTTGTAACATTTGGACTTGAAAACTTATCCAAACAAAAATCTATCTCAAGGTGCATCCTCTCCTTATCAATATGTCTAGTTGTGATCTAAACTAACCATATCACATATCTTTCTAGTTCACACTTTTCACTTTTAGATCTATAATTCCTTATAATTTTGAAAAATAACAATTCCAATAAGTTATTTAAAATATTATAAAATGAAAGTTTAATATGATAAATATTTAAAATACTATAAATTTCTAATTAATTATTTTTTTATCATAAACTACATACTTAAAAGTTTCAAGTGTTATATTTTAACTGTTCACAATATAATTTTCAAATTAATAATTATTTTACAAAATATCTAAAAATATTATAAAAATATGTTTAATGTGATAAATATATAAAAATACTATAAACTTTCCATTAATTATTTTCTAATCAAAATTATATTCTTAACCGGCTTAAAATGTTAAACTTTAACTATTTAAAATACAATTTTTTTATGGTTTCAATCTATCAAAACCCAAGTCCATTCCTCAAAAATTACAATTATTCACAGTAGTTAAAAAAAGATAAAAAAAAATATTTTTAAAACCATTAATTGATTTTTTATCTCTTAGATTAAATTCAATTTAATATATTCCTTTTAAAAAAAACTAATTTAATATTTAATGTTTTTAAAAGCAACTAAAATTATCATTAAGCCACTTTAGAAATTACAAATTATCACAAAAAAAAACAATGTTTTCATAATATATAATAACAAATTCTAATCCTCGCTACAATTATAAAATGTTTAATTATGTTTTTAATCTCTTAAATTCATAAATTTGATTTTGATCTTCTAAATTAAAAATAATAATTATAGTCCTTTGTTTTTAAAAACAATTTTCAATAAAAATCATTTTAGTATTTTATATTTAGTGTTTAGGATTTACAGATTTAATAAAGTTTTTTTAATTCATAATAACAAAACTATATTTATTCTAAAGTTTATAGACTAAAAATATAGTTAGTACTCTTTTCTCTCGTCCTTCTGTCCATTCCTTGGTGTCCTTCCTCTTCTTCTTATAAAAAGAGTAATGAAAAAATATTTCAGAAATTGAGTAACTGAAAAAGAAAAAAAAAAGTATTTTAGAACAAAAAAATTGAGTAACTGGAAAGTAAGATAAACATTCAAGGACGTACTAATTGTTACTTGGATACATAAGTATAAAATACGCGACTTTTAAGACTCTTTTTAAAAGTACATGTGAAAAGGTGCAAGATGAACGAAGATAAATATTTTATTATTTTAAAGCTGTAAAGATAATATATATTATAAAAATGCATTTTTTATTTATTTAAAATAATTTATTTCTCTAAATTTAGAAAATTTGTATATATTTAAAGTAATCATTTTTCTTTCCTTTAAAATGTATTATTAAAAAGTAATAGATTTATAATAACTTAAAACGATGATTTTTAAAAAAAAATAATAATTTGTCATCGTATTATGTTTGATTTTTTCGACATGTAGATTATTAGTCTTTTTCTTTATAACGTTTGAGTTAAAAAAATATTATATATAAGTTAATTTTATAATAATATGATTATTTTTTATATTAATTGTTTGATCGAATATTTATTATTAGGTCAAAAATTATAGTTGATAGTTAGTGTATAATTCTTTCTATTTAATATCTTAATAGTTAAAGTATTATAATTCAATTATGATTTGGTCTACTCGATCTCAAATAATTGATGTTACCCACAACACAAGTGTAATACAATGTTTGAGTTATTATTTTTTAATATATTGTTTAAGCAACAAATTGATCTTTCATGTAAAATTTAAACAAATGACATTTAATATTATTATAAAACATTTAATTAGTTTTTCAAACATTGATTATTTGACTGAATGTCATATGATAGTTTGAACAAGAAAGGAATAATATCAATTATCTTTTATTTTAAGTTTTAGTTACTCAAGTCAATGATAATAGGTACAGCAGGAAAAATATTATAGTAATTATTTCTCCTTTGAATATTTGGTTGTTAAAGTATCATGTGAACACTTAAGTAACGAATTACATTGCTTAATCAACTAATATGATGTTTGAGCATGAAAGATAATATGATGTTTGAGCATGAAAGATGTTGAATAACTTTTCTCTCCATCTAAAGAGCATTGTTTAAGTGAATAGACATCAATGAAATGATATTTTTTTGTGACTTAGTTTATGCTTCAATTGTTTTGATGAGGTAACTCTTTGAATAAATGCATGACTATGATGTTACATGAAATTGATCTATATGTGATAAAAAAAATATGTGATTTTTTAAGGAATATAATCATTGAGAATAATAATTACTTAAACCTTAATATATATATATATATATATATATATATATATATATATAAAAGACAAATAATGTAAATTGAAGTAATAAAATCGAACAATATATTTAGACTTTATTAATTTTAAGTTATAAGTACAAAATAATAAAAAATTTTGTTTTTACACTATTATTTGTCATATCAAGATCACATGATATCAATATCATTAAAGGTATGATGATTTTTTTAGAAAATATAAAGTTTGATATTGAATTAAATGTTAATATTTATGAAAATATTCAATTTAAAAGCATTCAATATAACTAAGAATATGATTAATAAATAGATTTGTAACATATATAGAATGAGACATTATAATGACTATATTTTTAGAAGTAATATAGTATAAAAGTTATATATTGACTATTATGAATTAATTAACTTGCATTAATTTATCATTTATTATTGTATTATTATATACGTGATTATTATATTTAGCATTAATACTACAACTAGTACGAGAATATACGATGTTAAAAGGTAATCAACTTATATAACAGTATATGCGAAAGTTGTAAGTCATATTTTTTAATATAGGTATAAAATGTGTATAAGGTATGTTTGAAAAAGAGCTTTTTTTTTATCAATCGCAAGTTTAAAGTTTCCCTATTAACCATTATTATACTATACTAAACGTTTGTCAAATATGCATATAGTTGATTTTATACAAAACTTTTTTTTTTTTTTTTATGTTTTGTATTAATCATATATCGATAAACATATGTTATATGTATTAGTATTTAAAGTGTAAACATTTACATCTTGAATATTTTTCTTTTATGTAAAATATAAAAAGTGAAGTGATAACTGAAAAATCAGTTAAGGGAAAATAAAAGTAAAAAAAAAAAAAACTTTAGAAAAGTGAAGATTTTTAATTATCATATTAATGTTGAAAAGTGACCATCAGTTATACCATCAATAATAAACATTTATTGATGTAATAGCTTTTTATGTAGACTTCTCGTACCAATCTTATATACAACTCAACATTGAATGGAACCCATATTATTGTGAAGAAAATCTACTTACAATATTAATAAAGAGAATTTCCTTTTTATAGCAGTTTTTTTTTTTTTGCATTTTTTTAATAAGTGTATTTTGATTAGCACAACTCATTTTGTTGATTTTATTATTTTTAAAATAACTACATATGACAAATAATAATTAATATTATAAAAATAATAAAATATTTAATTTTATAATTATTTTTTATAATCTTAATATAAATTTTAATAATATTTTGTATACTAATAACAGTTATAATATATTTTTTGAACTATATTTTTATTTTTTTTACTATCACTTATAAAATAAAGAGGGTGTCTTTAATAAAAAAAAGGTATAAATAGAAAATATATATGTCTAGCCTGTTACACAAAAACAGGATTTAGTATTCCACTACAAAAATATAACCGTTATTATTATTAAAACTAACCTCAATTAGATATTAAATATTACTCATTACAACTCACATATAAATTAAATAATTAATATTCTATTTCATTCGGATACTTATTTTTAAAATTATAATTGGCAAATATTCAGTGTGGTACTAGTTCTCTTTGAATTATAATAAATTAATATTCAATACTCGAAAGTGATTATTTAAATCAATAATGATATTATAAAACAATACTATTCTCAGTAATAATTATAACTTCACTTTGAAATAAATCGAAAGCTTCCTTCATCATAATATATTTTTTAAATTATATTTTCAACATCATCATAAAATAAAGTAAATACACACGCGCACCTTGTTAATATATTTAAACTATTAATAATTTTAATTCTAAATTGTCAAAAAACCTCACAACTGTTTTTCAAAATATATAAAAAAAATTATTTTCCGTTTTAAACGATATATTATGATAAAACCAAAATATAGTCAAATAAAAGAATTCACACTAATAATTAGTCAATTTAGGAAAAAGTGAAATTAGTTTTAGAATAAGTACTTCAAAGTACTATAAAAGACCTAAATAGACTATTACTAGATTATTCAGTTTAAAATGATAAAGACAATATAGGCAATTTCTTCCTCTGAGGCGGTTCCAAAATATTCTGTTTTTGTTTCTTTCTGTTTTCTTCACTCCAAACTTTACACTTCTCTCCCTCCTCAGTTCCACTTCACTCACCCTTTTCATCACTTATCTTAACTTTTCCCCCTTTTTAATTCAATTAATTTCTTACATTTGGGGTTTTCGATTACTATTTTGAATCACGATTCGCTTCTCTTTTCGTTTTTCCTTATTGAATTTACCACTTAGGGTTTAAGGGTCGCCGAAGGACCCTCGATTCGAGCTACAAATCTAGGTCTGCTTTGTAGGTGGGTGACGGTCAGGGCTATCGCACTTTGTCATTCTCGCGCATCGAAAGGAGGTAACTTTATGAACATTCGAATGCATATGTCGTTTTCGTCATTACCCAAGGTTCTAAGTAAATTTATCAATTTTTGTTTTCTCCAATCGTTGCCCATTTGTCTTTTTTATTGATGGTTGCATTTTATTTTTGTTTTGTTCTGGTGTTAAAATTTTGCCCTGTTTCATGCCAAAGGTCAACGAAATCTCCTACGATTGGTATAAACTGGAGTTATCAACATAATGTTGTTGGATGTGAATCGTAGTAGTGGGTTTTATATCGCAACTCGTATTCTCCATCTAGCTGAATGGCACCCATTGGAGCAGCAAGGTTGAGTAGGGCTTGAACCTGGAAGCCCTCTTTTCTTCCCTCGTAAATCAAGTAAGAACTTCAAGTGTTTCTTTGGTAAAATGATTGATTTTGAAGATATCATACTTTATTATTGTTGGCATAGTGAACTTAACTGTTTTGTTGTTGGCATAGTGAACTTAACTGTTTTGTTGTTGCTGCTGTTGTTGTAGATATTTAAGTTTTTAGGCTGATAATCAATCATCTCTAGGGTCCAAGCTCCCCATGTTCGGAAAGACTCTTTCTTTTGCCTGTGTGATGGGGTGCTGTAGTTGTTTTGGGTTCATCAGGACATCTAACCGTCAAAGACAAAGGTCTAAGCCTGCCATTAACAATAATCTCTGCCAGGAGCCCCTGTTGGATGTTGATGACGACATTGAAGATGAAGAGGGCGAGGATTTGTATAACGATGAGGTTAGTAACACTAGTGTAGATGATGCCGAGGAAGAAACTCGTCCCAAGCGATCAGAAGACATTTTGAACTTGAGGGTAGAGCATGGCATGGTTTGTAGGCAGTTTCCTGTTAAAGATACTCACAAAGTTGTTCGCACGGAGGTAATTGTTGTGTGAGTGTAGCACTATGGTTTTTGCACCAATGGTGATTTTATTTATTTATTTATTTATTTTTTTTGTATAATCAGATATCAAGACTAGGTGAGCTAGTAGTATTTGATTGTTGGTTGATCTTTGATTATATTTGGGTGAAAATTGTACTCACTGTATTAAGTGGTTTATGGTTTCCAGTTTGTTCATCTCTTTTATGATGTGGTGTGTTTATTATGAGCTGCAATATAAATTTATTATATTTACTTAATATAAATAGAAAATGAACTATTATAGATTTTTAATGGAATGCTACATGTCAAAGAGTTTGAGTTTAATTTTTATATCATACATACACCATTTTCAGTGTTAAACATGGAGTTGTGGCTGAATATTTGAAATGTCTTGGGTCATTGTTTTGTCTTCTCAGTTATTGTGTTATCTGCTTCTTGTACTCATAAGTTCCTGGTTTATATTAATCTTGCAATGAATTTTATATCTCTCTCACTCATAATCAAGTTAGATGGCTATTGCTATAATGCTATTTGAAGATTTATTATTATTTACAAAACACTTCTCTGTTGTTGTGAATATCTTTTCTCTCAGAACTTGGAAGTCATATTGAACTTTTATTTCCCTTTCAGGATGAAAATGGGAACAAGATGATAAATGAGTATATTCGTGAGTATAAGATTGGTTCTGGTAGCTATGGAAAAGTGGTGAGTGTACTATTCGTGGTACCTAATTACCTTTCCAGTCTCAATGAAGACAATTTTCCTGAACCACTTTCTTACGCACATTACAGGTTCTTTATCGAAGCTCTGTCGATGGAAAGCATTATGCAATCAAGGTAAGGAAACATTTTGGTGCTGGTGGAGAGATTACTCATTACTGTAGGAAACATGACCATATGGACATAGTTTTTTGATACTGGGCTTTAACAAGTATTAAATGTTCCAATAATTATCAAGATAATGGTGTTTTTTGTCGTTTGTTGAGCTTAAATCTTTTCAATTGAAGGCCTTTCACAAATCTCATTTACTGAAGCTTCGAGTTGCACCCTCAGAAACTGCTATGACTGACGTACTACGAGAGGTATATTTCTTCATATCTTTGGTTTTCAGTCTGAATTCTGAAGTGGAAATATGTTTAAAACATGAATATGTTAAATTTTGGTAAATGCATTATATAATTAACTCATATCTGCCTCTAAATGGTTACACCTCATGTGCCATCTGTTTTTGTCTGTGATTCTCTTTATACTGTAGTCTCCATTTATTTACTTTTAGAAAGTACCACATTCTTTCTTTGTCAAAATTTGTCCCTCCCATTTTCTGAAAAATTCTGTTGCATATTTTTCAGCTTATTATGCTTCCTGGTTTGGTATTTATGATAAACTATGTTTTCTAAATTTATCTGCTTTAGCTGTTGATGTCTCTATAGTATGTTAAAAGGCCAATGTCATTTTTCTTTTTCCAGGTTCTTATTATGAAAATGGTGGAACATCCTAATATAGTCAATCTCATTGAGGTGATTGATGACCCAGAGTCGGATAACTTCTACATGGGTACTAATGACTAGTTTCTTCTTGGTTTTCTTATTTAATGATTTACTAAAATTTATGTGTATTTGAGTTGAAGTGAAGAATAATAATACCTTTAAAGTACTATGTTTGACTGCTGTTTTTTCTTATACAGTACTTGAATACGTAGAAGGCAAATGGGTTTGTGAGGGTACAGGTCCCGCATGTGGCTTAGGTGAAGAGACTGCTAGGAGATACTTGCGTGATATTGTTTCTGGATTAACATATCTTCATGCTCATGTAATATTTCTCTATCTATCATTTTGTGCGTCATAATGATTAAGTCTCTCTCTTTCAGTGTCAATATATAATGATCTTCATGTTAAACAAAGAAAATAAATTATGAAATGACATCATTTATGTTAGATGCTCATACTCTTATTCACAAATATGCTTAAAGTAGTTTGATCAAGTTAGTGATTTTTTTTTTTCTGGAAAAGCAGAACATAATACATGGGGATATTAAACCGGACAATCTGTTGATTACAAATCATGGTACTGTGAAGATAGGGGATTTCAGTGTCAGCCAGGCTGTTGAGGTAATGTTATTCCTGAGCCCACATGTAAAATTGATTGATTACTTAAAATAATATCAAAGCTGTTGAGTTTACAGGGCATTAATGTTTCTTCAACTGCAACATGGGAAACTTTTCTTTTAAGGGAAACTGAAATATGATTGAACATGTGTGAAACTTTAAATGTGATTATAGGAAAGTATGAAAGTTGATTAATGTACTCATCAATAGTTGAGATTAAAGTAATGACTTCATTAAACAAGTTTGTTGTAACAAAAAATTTTGCTAGTGGCAAGGCATAGGAACTCGTGATTTTCCCTATAGGTGATTAGTCGATCATCAATGATACAGTTGATTCTGGCCTACTGAGTTGAGATGATATAGAACTAGGTATGAAACCGGTAATGATAGAAGATGGAGAGACAGAAAGAGCGAGATCAAAGAGTTGTCACCACACCGCACTTGTTTTTGTTTCAGTGTGTCTAGAATGTGCAACAACCATGTTTTTTTTTTTTTAAGACATAACCATTAAAAACAATAGATGATAAAAATAACTCATGACTAAAAATAGGTTCATAATTCATAAATGTTAATGCATAAAACAATTAATAAATTCACAAATGTTCAATACAAATAAATTATCCAAGGAAATCCTTCATATTAAACTCAGGATAATCATCTTCCTCCCCCATACGATCTTCATTTTCATTAAGGTCATCACCATGACCTTCATCATTTTCAGCAATTGGAGGAACCTCCAAATCATCCATAGGTGCAACAACACCTCCTCTACTAGCATCTTCATCTTCATTTTCTCCAACTTCAACTAAGATGTCTTCATCTTAAGCATCTAAACTTGAATTTGCTTCATTCTCCTCCACAATCCATTCATCATCAGAAACAAGATCATCAATGTTATAGTCTTTTGTTTTCTTAACATCCTTTTGCTTTTGCAATCTTGAATTAGTCATCACAAAGACCACATCATTCATGGTCTTTTGTTGTAAGCGATTTCTTTTCTTGCTGTGGACCTAAATAATTATAAAATTAATTAACACATCATATTAAGCTCTCAAAAATAATTATAAAATCAATTTCATAAATTTAAATTCTTACTCTCTCAAAAGCACTCCAATTACTCTCACAACTAGATGAACTATAAGTCAAACTCAATATTCTAATTGCAAATCTTCACAACTTCAAATGTTCATCACCATATGATTCTCACCATTGTGATAGAGTTTTGGTTTCAAGTGCCTGTTGAGCTATCTGACTACCAAAAAATCCTTCTTGAAACTCTCAATTTGAGTATCAACCTTACTGATCTCATCAATGTCTCCCACCAACCTATCCAAACAATCATACATTCCATGTTTCACCTCATAATGAGCTTTAAACTTAGGATCATAGTGCAACATGGATTAAGGTAATAGCCTGTAATGGCCTATGCAATTGGTTGTTTCATCTTTGATCAATGATTTCTGAAAGGGGAGTGTAGCTAAATAAGATAACAATAAATAAATTAATCTCCAAACAAAGTCTATTTTTGTAATAAAACAAATTAATCTTCCATGTCACCTTGTTCTTCTCTCAAAACTCGTTGAATCATACAAGTAAGCAAGTATACTCGCAATTTTAACAACACTGAACAGAACCCATGTTACAGTTATAAAATCCAAACCAACAGTAACTCCCTAACTAACCAAATGACTGTTTTTCTCTTTCTTTTTACACATCGCATATGTCAGGCACACATCTTGTTAGAGATGTTGGAACATTGAATGGGTTAGGATTTTGGAAGTCCTAGAAGCTTATATGGAACTTGTAATGGTTTCTGTAATCTTGGGATATAGTTATCAATCTTGGAATCCAAGACAAAGGGGCTGATGACAAAAACCCTATAGGGGGGGATAACCACTTTCCCACAGATTTTAACTGATGACGACAATGGAGGTCGTGTTTGGCAGTGCCTTAAACGCCCCACACAAACACAACATGGTGGGGGATCTTGATAATCCTTAATACAGCCATGCGCAGTAGTTCAATTTGCAAAAGAGCCACGCGACCTTCCAGTGAGTACAAAACTTCATTTTAGCAGCCACAAGCCATTCACCTTGAGGACAAGGTGATGAACCTTTAGTGGGGCAGGAGTGTTAAGATAGCTGTTAGTTGTCAGTCTGTTCACAAGTTAGTTAGTCGGGGCTTGAATAATTGGAGGAAAGAAACAATTTAAAACGTGAGAGTGCAATTTTCCCGGGAATAAAGATATCTAGGGATATCTTTTCATAACCTCCTAACAAACATGAGAATATTTATTCTAATCTTCGCATTCATAGAAGTTAAAGGAAATGACGTGAAACAAATACCCTCTGTGCTCGTGTGTTAAATGGGGGAACTACAAAAATATCCACAACGTGCATATACTAAATTAATTAAAGCACAGGGTAAAAAAGGGTATTTTCCAGTGTATAATACAATGTCTTATCCCATTAAGTGACGTTGGCTCTGAAATTTTGCGATGAAGAATAGCAGAAATGATTTTGGTGGCCATGCTTTTCTAACGCCCCATCACATTGAAAAGTGAAGCAAGCATCGTTTTGGTTGGGGCTGCATCCCCTAGTCTGTTGCCATATATCCCACTAATGATCAGCATATGTAGAGAAAAAATAATGCCTTTTCCCCTATAAATAAATACAAAGGAAAATACGAGGCAGAGTTGGTTGGGCAAAAAACAGCCAATCTGCTATAACACAGGAAAATACAGAGGAGAAAAAAATTAGTATAGAAGACTAAAACTATAATTCTGTTCTCAGTTGGATCATTCACATCTTATCCTAGTTCATTCTATTCTTTCTAACTTTTTTTTTACAACAAACTTTGACAGTTTCATTTTGCAGGACAATAAGGATGAGCTTCGTCGATCACCTGGCACTCCTGTTTTCACTGCACCAGAGTGTATTTTAGGTAGCTTTTACTTTTTCAAGCCTGCAAGATTCTGTTGATATGTAGTTGAAGTACAGGTTCTCACTGCTGTTGTGTCTGGTTATGTTTATAGGTCTGACCTATGGTGGTAAAGCTGCAGACACGTGGGCAGTAGGAGTTACTTTATACTGTATGATATTGGGTGAATATCCTTTTCTTGGAGACACACTTCAAGATACATACGACAAAGTAAGACACACAGACATATGTGACAAAGCAAGAAAGACTCAAGTTTTTATTATAATCACAACAAAAATGTCACTTTTCGCGAGTTCTAACCTTTACTTTACAAAACTTCATAACTTTTTCACCTGATATGACATTTATGTTGACTGGTGCCAATATCACGATCTTAACTTCTTGTTTTTTTTAATTCAGATAGTCAATAATCCTTTGGTACTCCCCAACGATTTGAATCCGCCATTGAAGAACTTGATAGAAGGCTTACTTTCCAAAGGTATGCATAACGTTCTGTATTTTTGTCATGTCACGTGACTATATTTTCCTTGTTAATGATCAAGTACATTTGAAATCTGCAGACCCAAGACTACGGATGACTTTGGGTGATGTTGCGGAAGATAGTTGGATTATTGGAGATGATGGGCCAATTCCCGAGTACCTTTGTTGGTGCAAAAGGAAGAGCTTGGGGATTGAAGACCATGATGACAGCAAGACCAACTAAAATTGTTTTTAGCTTGCATTTATGTACAGTTGAAAGCCCTGATTTTTTTCCCCTTAGACTCTTGGTATTTTATGATTATATAGAGGCAGTCTTGAAGGAATCTCAAACTTTAAGAAAATGTGGCTCATCTAGGCTTGTTAAGTAGCAAAGGATAAAAAATGTTTATTTATTTTTTGGTGAAAGAATTTGATTTCCAGAAGTAGAAACCTATGTTTATCATTGTATACGTTGATCATCAACAAGCACAAGGCCTTTTTGGTTCATTTTTGCATAATGGCTGCCAATTAAGGAAAATGGCTACCCTGATAATTTCCACGGTCTGTAAAAAAAGTCTAAGTAATTCTGTGCTTCAATGATGCAAGTAAAATACTTGTTCTGATACCAAACTATCAAGCATCGCAATGAGCTGGAGCAACTTTATAGATTCTGATTCTTATGTCACGTGGAATAAAGCAGCTATCATGTTCTTATTCTATGCGCTTTTAATGATAAAGGGTGAAAAGCACCAACCCAAAGAAGCATTTGTTGCCGTCGTTGTTATTATTATCTAGACTTTTCCTTCCTCTGCATGTGCCTCATCTTTATACCACAGAAACAGACAAATTAGGGATACATTTTGGTTTTATATCATAATCAGTTTGCTGGAGCATTGTTTTTTATACTTGTATTTTGCTTTGGAGATAATCTCATTTATGTAGGACAGACTCAACCAATTTCATACAATGACTGGCATAAATATTATTATTTTATGTCATCAATCAATTTTTCAGTCTGGCCCCAGCCTGTGCATGCTAGAAAGTCGTACTGTATGAAAAGGCCGAGAAAATTGCTTCTGAAGTAAAGTTTGATATTAAATGGAAAGGCAAAAGACTATTACAAGTGGATGACATGATATAATAAAAGCATCCCATATTAAACTAAAATTTCTTCAAATAAAAGCATTTTTCATCTTTAAAGTAACACTAATCTTTACAAGTATAAACTGATTGTCTTAAATATATTTCTTTGAGGTCTAATATTTTGAAATTATTTTTACTGGAATATATATTTATTCCAATCTTAATTCTATTAACCTTATTAAGATTATTACATTAGATATTGTCCACTTCAATCTCTAGTAATTTTGTTACAATAGATGTTTCAAATGAATTAAAGGAGAAGTATAAGTTATCTATTAAATGATGTAAAGTGAAACATCCCACAAAACTTTACCAGTAATATTTTTTTTCCTACCCATTCACTTAAGAGAGGAAGAAAAAGAACATAAATAAAAGTCAAATAGGATTGGTTATACTTATCAAATCCAAGCTTTAATAATTTCAAATGAAAATATACTTTTTTTTAGCTCTTCATAATCTTAATCTGATACAATTTTCACAGTCATAACTTCACTTGTTATGAAAACTATGTAGAAGAAAATCTATAAGAAAACTAAAAATTTAATAAGAAAATAAAAATAAACTTGGAATTTCTATTTATAAATTTTCATCTCTATTCATTTAAAATCTATTATTGATAATTTTCACATAAGCTTTTTAATATATTGTAATAAAATGAATCAAACTTAAATACTATTAATACTAAGTGTAGCAAAACTTAGTTTTTCTATTAATTAAAAAGAAATTCAGATTCTACTAGAAAAGGTTAATTAATTTTTTTTAAGTGAACATCAATTACAAACATACCAATATTTCTGTTCTGATACAGTAAAAATCATTTAAGTAATATGATAACTATCATAAAAAGAATAAGAAACAGTGGTATTATGTTGTTTTCATAATGAAAGTTTTGAATGTTGGTGTGAATAGGTGGAGAATTTATACACATAGGTAGCATGGGATAGGTCAAAAGTACAGCGTAGAAGGGACCACAGTGACTAAGCTAGCAGGAGATTACTGTGTCAGCAAGCCACTCTGAAATCTGCATAAAACCAATCTCAATTTTCTGACACAGAGTGAGAGACACCACTACTACCACTCCCTCTGCTACAAAAGAAGAAAGAAAAGAAGCACCCATCTCAAATATCACCTTCATAAATTATTGTTCTATTCCATCACATCAACTACCCCCATCAAGATAAAACCTTTCCTTTCATTCAGTGCAGTGCCACTGCTATTAATTACTTCCATGTGGATCCATTGAGCCAAGAGCCACTTCAAAGTTAACACCAACTTCACTGCCAAACATTTTCTACCCCTGTACCTTAACCACCTTTTTTATTCTCATTCTTCTTCAAACAATTCAAAAAAGTATTATGGATGAAAAAAGTGACACTCATGGTTTGTGTCATTTTTAATTTTAGGTTAAGGGGTGCACATGTTTTTCATTCATAGTGTTTGAATTTATCTGGTGACTGTGATTATTTTCAGTTCTTAATCTTAGTTTTTCTCTCAATTAATTTCAATATTGACTAATTACAAGTTTTATTAACTTGATGAAAAGCACTTTTTATTATTATTATTTCAGAAAATAAACATCTTTGTCATTGAAAATGATGTAAAGAATTCCTAAACCATATCATTGACGTTACTTTTGCTTTGACTACAATCTAAATATCTACTTATAGATTTTGATAAATAATTTTGAAAAATAAAATAATATATTTAAATTTATATATATTATCACTGTTACTAATACAATAAAATAAATATATAATTTCATGTAATTATAATATAAAACTCATGCATATTTAAATAATAATATTTATTTCTTCAAAATTTTAGATTTGTTAATAATTAAATTAAAATTAATTTTGAAAGACGTAATTATTAAAAGCCTTGTATGATAAATAAATTATAATTAAAAACTGGTTACAAATATATATATATATATATATATATATAATATAAAATTTTATTTTATGATCTTGAAAATAATTTTTGTATAATTTTTTAAAAATATATAAATTAGTTAAAGTGTAAGAACTTGAAAAACAAAATAAAATAAAACTATATAAATTCGTATATTTCAAATATTATCTGCATATATAAAAAAATTTATAAGAAGTTACAAAAATTTATGTATAAAATATATTATATTATAAAACTAATATTTTATTGTCAAGTGAATAAAAAAAGTTATTTTTTCTCTTCAAAAAGAAAACAAAACAAATGAAAAATAATAAATTTATATTTTATTTCGTTTGTTATTTTAGAAATAAAATAAACAAATGAGAAAGAAACATTACCTTTATATTTTATTAAAATAATAATAAACTGATTAAAGAAGGAGATTGAATACAAAAAGATATCTTGATTTTCTTTTGGTATATAATTCATCAGTTTCCTTTTTAATTCTTTGTTATATTGAATTTTTATATATTAATATACACTAAAATTAAATAATGTGTATTATAAAAATAAATTAAAATTTTTTATCATTTAATTTCTATTATTATATGCAAAGAATTCTAAACAAATTTGGGAAGGTCACAACATCTTCCTATAATCCTCCGCCGCCATTGGAGTCAAATTGAAGGTCAGAGGCAGTTTATTTCTCAGTTATACACAGCTTCCCATAGCAGCAAAGAATGCATGTATATAAATTTCACTCACCATTCATAGAAACTTAATTCTAAATATGATAACAAATGAGATCAAAATAAATAAATAAATAAATAAATAAATAAATATATATATATATATATATATATATATATATATTAGATATTTTAATGAACCTTGTTGGAAGTAAAATGGTTGCAGACAGTAACTTCTGTCACTGTGGCTTATCTTGGTGTGTTGAAATGAGTGCAGATAAGTATTTGACATGGACAAGAGAGGAAATGAGAGACAAGACAATGTACCTAATTCATATTCTTCTTTATATTCATGCAAATACCTCTTTCATTATTTCAATGTTATAATATTTAATGTTCTATGTATTATTAACTTCTACATAGAAGCTGATATTAGTGTAAGAGTTCGTTTAAACATATTATTAAACAAAGGTTTAAATCTCAAGTTTCTGCTAACTATTTATGTTTTACTTTTTCAATAAATTTGTTTTCAGAAAAAAAAAACTATAGGGATTATCTTTGTCTTTGTTTTCTTTACTCGTATATATGATAAACTAAAATTCATTTTCATTATCCTAAGTTTATCTTGAGAAAACATTTTATCTTAGAAAAGCTAATTATTAGTGAAATACATGCAAACGAGTTATTCATTGACTCAAATGTTTCAAGACAAAAATGGATTAAAAATATTTTTATCTAAAGAAGTGTTGGTTTCACGCTATTATTTTTTATTTATATAAACTTAAAAGTAAAAATATTTATTTTCATTTGTAGAAAGTTATTAAAGATTAATATTGACTATTTTTTTATTTTAAAACATTATATTGTCATGTTTTAGGGAGATTTTATCTTAATGAAGATAAGATGGGTGATAAAGTGGTATAAAAAAACATGAAAGGTTATTCTTCTTTAAGTTACTTTGAATTTTAAAAAATATTCCTAAAAATAGCTGCAGCGAAACATCTTCTAAATATATCCAAAAATAAAATTTTAAACTATATAAATCTAATAATTCATGATCGTTTTCATATAAACCATGCTAGTCAGATCAGAATTAAGAATTAAATAGTTAGCAGAAAAACTTATTTTTTAATAAATAATTTTCACTTCGTTATATTTCTAACAAAATGACACATGTTCTTTATTTTATTTAAATATATTGTACTGACTAAGACTAAAATAAAACACTTATCAATACTTAAAAATATAAAAAACAAAAACGATTTAAGAGAATTAAATTATTTAATTATTTTACATAAAGAATAAAACAAAACTATATTCTCACAAAACTCTAAATTGTCTTGAAAAGTATATGTTTTAAAGAAAATATTATTTTAGTATTAAAATAGATAAATAATTATAAAATATAAAAATTAAATTTATTAAACTAATATTATATTTATATTTTTAATATAAATAAAAATAAATAAAGTAAGAAATGAAATTATTATTTATTAATAATATAAAAGAAACAAATATCTATTTTAAAATTGAAAAAGGCCATTGGAGTTGTTCCATCAGCCATGTACTGCATAAAGGTGACTCATCAATGAGATCCTCACATTTCTCGAGAACATGGTCACTCTCTCGTTTTGTATTATTTATTTTTATCTTGTGTTTCTTAAAAGAAACACATTTTCAGATTGTTTTTAATATGACAGAGAACTTTTTAAGTTAATTTATTTTCGAACTAAATATCAGAAGAAAAACAAAATAAAAGATAAAAAAATAGTTGTAGTTTTTCAAAAGTTTCAAAATTACAACTAAAAATAATCCTAAACAAACTTTGGATTTTCATTATCCTAACCCCAAAAACTTTTCGATTTCTTATTTGAAAATATAACCTTTACTGTGTTAAAAAAAATGTTAAAATCATGCTAAAAATGTATTAATAACATTAAATATTAATTTTTGGAACAAATGTAAAAACAGTAACTATAATATATATATATATATATATGAAGTTAAGGCCTGTCATAAAGCACTTAATATTTATTATTTAACAAATAATTATAATAATAATTTATCTTTATATTCGTTCTGTATTATAGATTACAAGAGAGTTAATTTCATTTTTTTGTCGAGAGAAAATATAAAAAAAAGTAATTTACAAAAATAATAAAATTTATTATTATAACATTTGCTTTTATTTTTTATTGTCCATTCAATAATTAAATATTTAGTTATTATTATTATTTTCTCAACTTGTTTTTAATTTTTTTTCTTTCTTTTTTCCTCGATACTAACATGCCATAAATAATATTTGGTGTCTATTCAGAAAGCGATCTGGGTTAGGTTACAGACAATTCACCAATGGGAATCATTTGATACTGAAGTAGAGGGTGATTGGATAATGAAGAATAAAATGATGTCCATGCACCTATTTTGATGTGAAAGGAGCAAGGACATTTGGGAAAGGAATAAAAAGTGAAAATATGATAAAATAGATAAAAAAAAAAAAAACTAAAGAGAAAATTAAGGAAGAGTAATTTTTCAATAAAAAATACATAGGGATATCAGAAAAAATACAAAAACTCATGTTTAATCTCAATTGAGATAAATGTCAGTGTTATATACCAATATTACTATTCATCTATCATAAATCAATTTATTGGAAAGTTGAATTAATAGTTATGTATTAAAATTAAATGGTATCACCAGAAAAATATCCCATCGAACTTAGTTTTGTATTTCAAAATTAAATGACATGATACAATATAATATAAGATTTTAAGTCCATCCCTAAAAATTTATATCATGAATCAATAATGTGTGTGAAAAAAAATACAATATATTGTAATTCTGATCTTTTTATTACAAATTAAGTTAGAGAGGAGATTAATTTGAGTAAAAAAGATTTAAAAATTAAAATATTAGATATTATACAGAAGAGAAAAGATTGTACTAATTTTATTTTTCATATTGATAATGTTTCCTGGTTAATACATTTATATTTATAGCATGTATTTAAATGTATTTTTATTTGTTTTTTTATTTCGATCAATATAAAACATACAAATAATTTTCAAATAAGTAAATATTAGGATTTTTGTAATATACAAAGTTGAATAATCCAATATCTAAATTTTCTTACATTTTTAAGTTTTGTTTTAAAGCTTGAAATTTAAGGTAACTTTCAAAATTCAAAATAAGTGAGAGCAAAAATTATCTCCGTATAATAAATTCTTTAGAATGTATTTGAATTTGAAGATGGATTTGAGAAAATGGAAATGATGATGTCATAGAAAAGTAAATGAAAAGTATATGTGTTTGGATTGAGGAGAAGATGATAAAAAGAAAAGTTTATAAAATTTTATGAAAGATATAATTAGAATTATTGGTAAAATATTTTTAACTATAATTTTTAATTTTACTATTATTATTATTATTTATTATTATGATTATAATTTTAATTTTATTATATTTTTGGTTTTTTATATTAATATTACTAATATTTTCATTTAATAATTATTATATTTTATAAATTTATTATTAATATTTCTATATTTTATTTTTATTAATATATTATTATTTTATTATAATTATTATTCTTTCCTCGCAAATCCGTGTATACGAGCAAAGAAAAAAGAGGTAACATTTCTCTTATCAATTTTTGTAATCAATCAGTATTTTATTTATTGGTAAACCAACTTTCCATGTCTTTCTCTCTTTGTTAACTTTCCATCTATAAAAGCAAATGACCCCTTAATGATTATTTAAAGCAGGTATTGTGGATGGTGTTTTTTAAATTGTTATATTAGAGACGTTAAAAAAACATATCATATTAGAGGATGATTTGAATCGTTTTCATATAATTTCATAACGATAATGATTAAATAAAAAATCGTCTTTGTAAGTGATTTGAATGTGTAAAAGAAGAGTTTATTGAAAAATACATTATTCTACAACATGTATACGTAAATAAAAAAGAATACCATAGGTAAGATATATATCGGGAGGTTTGAAAATAATTTAATAAGGTGCCTAGGTCAGGTTAAAAAAGGTTAAAATTCTATGCCACAGTAAATAATTTGTTTGTTGGTACACATGATTAATGTGAACTTTCTCAACCATAACCTTAATATATCTGGAAACAAAGGGTGTGTGACATTATGTAATATAGTGACTCCTTCAAATACTTTCCCTAAGGCGACCAAGTGAGGGGTAGAAATATTCTCAACATATAACTCACATTGGCTTGTAAACTTTAAGTAGCACAACTCCCCTTTGTATTAACTCAAATACTTAGAAGCATAATAGGCAACTCTAAAATATGGTATGCTATTAAAAACCATAAGGTTTGGCAACCGCTGCTCAAACTTTTGTCTCAACTTCTAAGTAACCTCCTATAGTACCTTATGGTATTTTGTTGTCTCAATTGTGAAAGAGTCTCTGGGTGTTTTAGAAGAACATTCACGGAAGATTATCTAAAGAATTGACAAATGCTTACTCCTGATCTAGTAGCACACACATATCCAGGGTGCTCAAATTGAGATAACAAGTACGTCTTTTTTTCAACGACTCGGCGTGACTCATCAGACGTATATGCATTTGATGATCATATACAGGTTAGCTTCCATTTTAGTAATAAGATGGTGGTGACGGAGGGTCAATGACACGTGTATCATCCTCAGAAGTTGGTGAAAATTGTATTTTCTCTTCTTCATGACTACTTCAAGTTTTCGATAACCTCATCGAGACAATAAGAGTGCGGTAACATTTTGAGCCTGAATAAACTAAGCTTTTCTCCTAACATCCTGTAACATACATGACAAATTTTGTGAATTAGTTATTGTTGTATTTAATGACCACTTAACATATCTAGAACTAAAGTGTACTAATATTTCATTTCTATCTTCACGACTCTGGACAAACAAATGTCAAGTTCCTTCATCAATATTTGTGTATTTTGTAAGAGAAATTTTGCCTTGTTTGAACCAAATACATATGATGTCGTGAATTTTGACTTAAATTGATGGAACTTAATGACGATCAAAAAAATAACCTTCGATCTTGGCATCCCCAAATTAGAAATATCAAATTGCATTTGCAGGACAAAAGGGAAAAGCTTTCAACTAATAATTATGATATATATAACCAATAGATAAAAATAACAAAATTAAATAAGTCACCAACATATCCTGTCAGATCATGTTTCGATCAACTTCAGACACATGATCCCACAAAGGTACTAGAACATAAATCTTCTCCATACAATGACTCCAAGGTAGTTGCTAAAAATTTTTGTATTTAGACTATATGGTGCACTGTAAATTATTATGAGTGGTGTCCTCTCACCGCTAACATGTTTGAGTGAGAGTGATGCAGAAGTATGTGTATATGCCAAAATTAAGGTATCTTAGAAGTCCCATATGAAAAAATTAGGAAAGTTTTTCCATCCCCTACTACTATAAATATATACTCATGTAACCCTTTTGAAACAAGTTAAATGGAAGGTGATTTTTAACATAAGCTTTGTGCTTATTTCCTCTAAGCTCTCTTGGAGAGTAAGAGGTTTAGTTAATATCCTTGGCCTAGCCAACCAAGGTGGGTGACTATTTTTTGGTTAATATCTTTGGCCTAGTCAACAAAGATGTGTTTCTTGTCTATTCTCACCATAGTGAGGTTAGTAACCTTGTCACCATTAGTGACTAAACTTGTGACATCTAAAACAAATGGACCCTGATCATATATGTTCAAATAACAAAGTACTAAACATTAATAACATACATTATTAACTAACACATGCATGCAAATCTAAAAAAATAAATTAACAAAATTAACAATTCATACATAGCTTATGCAATGATCATACGTATATTTCCTCTTCATGTTCTTTATGGGTTGCATGTACATCACTAAGTACATAATCATCATCATCTTATTTATCATTAAGTACATAATCATTATCTTTATTTATCATCATAACCTAAATGAATAGGTGTTAACAATGAAGATTATTAAGATCCTCTTCATTAACCTTCATTTGTTTTTTTTCATGAAAAAAAGTAGACCAATGTTCTAATATAGGACCTTTGATGTCAAAAGAATTTGAAATTAGAATGCTTGATGTGTCATGATAAATGAATAGTTTTAATAACTTATTTTTCAAACTTATTCTTTTATTCTAATCTCAACTCACTCTCATTTGATAATTAAAATCTGATATCTATTCTATTACACCACAATATTAAATTGTAATTAACACAATTCACACTAAGGCTATAAATCATGCTTAAGAATTATTTATCATATTCACATAGTTAAGAAAACTTTATGATTTATTATTGTCATCTTAAAACGAAGTTCGTGTGCATTTCAATTGTATATTTTCCTAAAAAATAAATAATTATTATCATAAAAGAACTCTTTTACTAATGACATACAAATCCACTACAAATTGTAAATCAAACTAGTTATTTATTTTAGGTTTAAATAAATGTTTGAGAACTCCGAAATTGAATTGACATCTTGAAATATCTTTCAGTGTTTATTAATAAATACATTATTTTGATTCTCAAAACAGTTATGCTGTACAATAATTAATTTAACTAGAAAATGCATTTCAGAGTAAAATTACGTCAAACTAAAATAACTTTAATCATCAGTAAATCAATATTAACCTTAGAAAAAAGATTCCTGCACACCAAATGACAAGACAATACAACATCTGAACCATAAACTGACCCCAACCCAATAGGCGAGAGAAAATACAACCTACACTGAAATACATGAAGAGAAGTTATTATTGTTTTATAGTAATTCGGGTCGAACTTATTTTCGTATTATTATTTTTTAATAAATTTCTAAAATAAATTATATGCCATATTAAAATTGACCAAAAAGAACAAATCTGAAAAAAATGTAATAATGATTATGGGTAAATGCAGCAAAGCCAACAGCAATTGAGGAGATTTGATTGGTAACAGGGTCCCATATTATATGGTTAGTGTTAGTAGCACTCTCTGTTTGTGTCCCAACTTGTAAGTTATCTAAACACAACGCTTTCACCCTTTCTTCCCGTCGCCGGTTTCCGGCAAAACATGTTTTGACGGGCATGAATTCCGTCGAATCGTGCGCCGTGCTCGAGATCCGGTCCTTCTCCGCACTTGCAGGTACACCCCGTTTATGTTTTCTCTTTCATTCCCCACTTTAGAAATTCATCCATTCTTTTTTCTTTCTTCTTTTGTTTTGGATCCGAATCCGGTTCCTGCTTCTTGAATTGGATCAGAGCATACCCTTTATCTCAAAAAATGTTTTTTCTTTATGGGAGTTGGTGTTTTGCCTCTCCATGCAAGTTTGTTCCTTTTTTCATTTGTTCATTGTGAATTTGCAGATGATTCTGTCTCTGAAGCCGGAAAACAGATAACGAAAGTTGCAATTTGTCTGGTATCGCAAGAATTCATATCTTTGTTGCCATAACTCTAGTTTTACTGCTTTCTCTTTTTATATGAGGTTATGGTTTTCCAGCTAATGTACCAAATGGGTTTAAGTCCCGTAAAGGGATGATTATATATACTGTAAGGTGGTTATAGATTTTAACTGAAGTTCATAGATTTGATGGAAAGACTACAGAGATGGAGTTTGGTGGCATGCACTTCTTGGGATGTATTTTGTGGGTGTGGGTTGCTTATGAAGGGACTGTGAAGATTTTTGTTGGGGTTTGCTGAAGGTTTGTTGACATGACAAAGAAAATACGTTTGGCTTGTTCCTTGCAGGAGGATGAAGGGAAAGGGAATAGCTTTGTGGATTTGGATACAAGGGAAGGAGTGAATGATGGTTTTCCTAGAATTGGGCCAAATGATTCGCTTCTCCCTGGTCTTTTTGATGATGTTGCGCTAAATTGTCTTGCTTGGGTTAGTAGATCTGATTATGCTTCACTAGCATGTATAAATAAAAGGTACAACTTGTTGATTAGGAGTGGGTATCTGTCCGGGTTGAGGAAGAAGTTGGGGATTGTGGAGCTAGAGCATTTGGTTTATTTGGTTTGTGATCCAAGAGGGTGGGAGGCATTTGACCCCAAGAGAAATAGATGGATAACATTGCCTAAAATACCTTGTGATGAGTGTTTTAATCATGCAGACAAGGAGTCCTTGGCTGTGGGGAGTGAATTGTTGGTTTTTGGTCGGGAATTGATGGATTTTGCCATTTGGAAGTACAGCTTGATTTGCCGTGGTTGGGTGAAGTGTCAGGAGATGAACCGACCGCGGTGCTTGTTCGGATCTGGCAGTCTTGGTTCAATTGCTATTGTTGCTGGTGGAAGTGATAAATATGGAAATGTTCTTGAATCGGCTGAGTTGTATGACTCTTCTTCAGGTACATGGGAACTGTTGCCGAACATGCACACACCACGTAGATTGTGCTCTGGTTTTTTCATGGATGGCAAATTCTATGTGATTGGTGGCATGTCAAGTCCTACTGTTTCATTGACTTGTGGGGAGGAGTATGATCTTAAGACAAGAACTTGGCGGAAAATAGAGGGTATGTATCCATATGTTAATGGGGCTGCTCAGGCTCCTCCACTTGTAGCAGTTGTGGATGATGAGTTGTATGCAGTTGAGCATCTTACCAACATGGTAAAGAAATATGACAAGGAGAATAACACCTGGAGTGAACTGGGAAGGCTTCCAGTACGAGCCGATTCTTCAAATGGATGGGGCCTGGCTTTCAAGGCTTGTGGAGAGAAACTTCTGGTTGTGGGTGGACAAAGGGGTCCAGAAGGTGAAGCTGTTGTACTGAATTCATGGAGTCCTAGAACGGGGGTCAGGAATGGAACCATAGATTGGCAAGTACTTGGTGTGAAGGAGCATGTTGGGGTGTTTGTTTACAATTGTGCTGTTATGGGATGGTCAGGTGAGATGCTTCTAGATTGACTCAGCAGAAGATTTGCTGGTATCTATCTACAATCTGACTTAGCTTTGAGGGGTGCTTCCTAGTTGATTCATCTCATTTACCAAGTTAATTGTCTGGGGTAGCTTTCGCTTCATGAGATTATTTGGATGCGTTTCTCACTTTCACGATCCACAATTTTTATTTGCTTTCAACATTACTTAGTAGGCTTACACAGATATGTTCTGGTATCTTCATCTTATCCAACTATGTAAACCAATAAAGCATAGATTTATTTTTTAATACTTCAATGCTTATTCTTTGCTTTAGTGTATGGTGGTGTATTGGTATTTCTGTCAAATTTATGTCCTGTGCGTGTGGTCAGTGGAATAGTGTTTGAAGGAGGTACTCTGGAGTGTTAAACCAAGTAACCAATGCAGTAAGTTGAACGATGAAGACTTCATCTCATATTAGGCCAATAATATCAAATAGCCGCCAAAAGAAAATGAGGTCCCCTCAGTTCTATGATGTCATTCTACACATTGTCGACAGTTCCAGCTGTACTTCCTTCATTGAGACACTGTTTTCATCTTCCTTTATGTGTTTAGTTATGCAACTTGAACTAGAAATGATTCTCCTCATTAATAAGCTGGTTTAAGTGGGAGACTGGGACCATCCTTAATTACCTTGACTGACTAAATTAAAGAAGTCTCAGTGCAATGGCCACTATTCATTGAGTAATAATAATTTATAGTTTACTCATACTTGAGCCATGCAGTAAAAAGTATAACCCCCTTGTTCCCTCACAAAAGGGAAAAGTTTTTATAAATACCTCGTAATTATATTATATTCGCTATTTGTGATCACAGTACGTGCTTATCGGTTTGATTTATACTTGCTTTGTGCTCATCTTTTTCCGTTTTTTATTTCCTTGACCTTAGCGAATTGTGCTAGCCATTTGTTGGGACTACATTGTTGTCTGTTTCCAACAAAGTGATTTTGGAATAGTTTTGTACTACATGTCGGTGCATATATTCCTTGGAAACTAAAATTATATTTCTACCAATTAGGTGAAAGGGGATTGGACAACAATCTTTCAATTTTCTCGGACTTCAAATGAAAAACAGTTGTAAAAGAGAATAAATAATTTTTTACAAGTTTAGTTTAACTATTTTAAATGGTTCATTCTTTCTTTTACATGGTTCTTTAACCAGCTGTATGTCTGTAAAACGACTTGAAATTCTGATTCATTTTCTTTTGCTTTTTCACCGATAGAACGTTGACAAAAAAATGTAGAACGTTACGTGGTTTCAAATAAAACACCAACGTGAAGAAAATTCATAGTAACATGTTTAAAAAAATACTTGTTGGTAGTTGCAAAACTAGGTTTCATTCACAGTTCAACTTTCCCAAAAGAAAATAGTATCTGGTACAACTCTGGCAGCACAGAGGAGGGGATTTCAATAAAAATGAAATTTTCAACCCTGTAAATATCTATATCATGCACCGAAACCAAAACTAATTTAAGTTCCAACCATGCTCAGAAAGAAGTAAATATCAGTTCCTGCAGATATTTCAGAATATAGAAGAACAAACATGGAATGGAGTCAAATTATTCAACCAAATGAAATTTGAAGAGTAAAAAGCACTAAAAGTGTATCACTCTTTGTTCATGCAAAATGTTTTGACCGGAGCAGCAACTAAAAGGTCTGCAGAAAATTTTAAACTGACATAGTTCATGAACCTCCAAAGAAGCCTCCATTCCATTGGTAACCCCTTTTGGCATTAGAGCACAGTCAACTGAGTTGAAGGAGATACATGTGGCTTGAGAGCATCAACATACCATATGGTCAAATCACGTTGCGTTTCTCTAATGCTGGCCCTTACATCAGGTGACCTTTGCACATGCATTGAAGCCAAGGGATCCACAACAATGCTCTTGAGATTAGGTGCCTTTTTAAATATGCTGATCAGCAACTCAATTTGACTGGAGTCTCTTCTGTATCCAGACACTTCCAGCTCCCTCAGGTTTTCATACTCATGCTTCAGATCAGCCTTCCACTCCTCATCCACTTCCCAGATAGTGGTCCTCATGAACTGCAAATCACAGATGCAAACACATATCTAACTGTGATTGAGATAAACATATAATATATACACATAGATGCTACAGCAACAAGATGAATGAATCTGTTGTAGACAACTAAAATGGTTTGAATATGTAAGGATATATTGTGTCATTGTTTACCTTAATCTTAAGCACAGATATTGAAGGGAAAGCACTGAGTAATGAAACAGTACGACCAAGCTCCCCTCCACACCTGTGACGAACTCGCAGTTCCAGCTGCTTCACATTACCTAACACAGGCAGGTTTTCAGGAACTCCCTGAAACTGGATCATGTCATGAAACATATTCACTAAAAGAAAACAAAGAAAGTAAAATTGCAATCTACTTAATCACTCACCCCATAATATATAAACAGTTCCAATTTCAGAACGTGAACCTGGGAAAGTACTCCATAAAGTTCAACATCTTCCATGTTCGATAGCAGGTAACTGCAATATTTTCCTTCAAAGGAGGCTTCCACTAGGCTTGGAACATTTTCAAAGTAAACCTTTCCATAATTTCCAGTGTAGGTAAATGTCATGAGATTTTCAGCACTGATATGAAGGAACAGAATATGACATTCAACCAACTCCAAATGCTTCAACCTCAGTCCTTGACCCTGAACTTTCAAGCTCTCAAGGGTTTTTGATGCTCTGACAGATAATGTTTCAAGCATTGGACAAGATGCTAGAAAACCCTCAAGGATCTCACCACTCACGTCCACAGAAGCCAGACGCAGGACTCTCAATGCCCTCATTTCAAAACTCTTCGATAACACATTACGGATTTTCTCACTTATTTCAAAGAACGGTTCCATGAAATTGTATGAAAAATCCAGGTCCAAGGTTTCAACATTCTTCTCAGCAGCAAACTTCACCCATTCAGCCACCTTCCAAGGGTTGCCCATATCCATGCAGATTCTGAGTCCTTGCATGGAGTGGCATTTCAGCGATTTCATCACATGTTGCAAACGGCTCATGAACCTCTCCCACTCACGAACAAAAACATTGCACTTGGTCAAAAGTCCAACATTCTCATGACGCAAGAGAAGAGTCCTAAGAGAATGATCAAAGTCCAAGTTCCCAGAGAAAAAGGTCCATTGATATCTCCATGTAGTTGACAACACGCTAGTCCTACAAGCTTCTTTCAATGCCAACCGAGATAAAACATTTGCAATGATCTCATTTGGCATGGTGCTTATGATGTCCCTCGTCTCAATTCTGTTCCATGTCACGGTTTTTCTTGATATTTCTTGTGCAATTATCTTTCCCTGTGCCATTTTCTCCCTGACAAAAGTGAAAATATTGGCACAAGATCTTAGTACTTATAAGAAACTTGCTAAAAGAAAACCAGTATGAGATTTCAATAATCAAACTATAGTGATTGCTAATCATTCAAGATAAACATGTAATTAGTACAGAAATTCAAAAGTGATTTTTATTCACCTCAAATGCTATTCAATACCTAGTGAGAGAAAAAACAATGGAAGAATGTTGGAATGTTTTAAAAAAATGAAATTGATCTCTTGTAGTTAAGTGGACTAAAAACATACTTAGATTTAGAGGTGGACTAGATTGATTCACAAAACAATTTGGTTCAATGTTGGTGAACATATTTTGAAAAGATTATCTATAGATAATCTGTTCAAGTATGTGCAAGTATGAATGATTTTATTGTAAAAAAATCTTGCAAGTTTGGCACAATTTCTGAATATGTGTCTAAATTAACTTCACTACTTATACTAAAATTGTGTCAAATCCAAAGTCATATGTTTGTAACTTCTTCACAATGAATGAATTTGTGTTAACATGACATCTAAAAAAAAGTCCTAAAATACTATATCATCACCTCAACAATAGCTCACTAAACATAAATCAAAATAAATAACTAATAATAACCTAAACATTATGTTTTAGATTATTTGTTATAGATGTAAACTATGTGTTAGTTACTAATAATCAATTTCTATCTTAAAACTCTTAGTTTAACAACATTTTTAATAGGGTTTCCTTTTTCATCTAATTCATAAAATTCAAATTCAAGATCTTAACAAAGTATGAGTTGAATTTTACTTGAATAACCATTATAGAATAAATGCTCAAGCAATAGTTTTAATGCTAAATTACACACAGCCAAATGTTCATCTTCCAAATTGTACAAGAAAAAAAAAGGATGCTTTTGGTCACCCTTCTCACCCATCTGTTTTTAGCTACTTAAAAAAATGTGAAAACACAATGAAGAAATAACATTTATGAAAAATCTCAATTCATCTCACATAAAAAAAAAAAAAAAAAAAAAAAAAAAAAAAAAAAAAAAAAAAAAAAAAAAAAAA
>Ga0209489_102174_pt1 | contig 40170 bp, 14 predicted proteins | sample SiratrowhiteBW_FD_187527 | JGI IMG/M metagenome (GOLD analysis project Ga0209489, IMG submission 187527) | Root nodule microbial communities of legume samples collected from California, USA - Siratro white BW (SPAdes) (version 2) | ecosystem: Host-associated > Plants > Roots > Nodule | place...
TATTTTAAAAAAATAGTTTTACTTTTTTCAAATTCCTCCGAATTCATCACCACCATTAGTAAATATCTTTAATGTTTTGAGTATAGAGAGTAGGTATAAATAAATTTTCACCTTTAGTCTCTTAAACCTTTTTATGTTTGATAATTGCTATTATTCCCATTTTATTTTAGGTTAAATTGGAAATCTATTTTCTTAACACTTTCTGTTTTGTATAAAGAAAAAATATAAAATACTTACATTTCAATTCCTAAATGAAATTTGTTAATAATAAATTGATTCTTAGAGATAATATAAAAACAATGTTCACTTATTGGTCCTTTATATATGTGGTAACTTAATTTCATGTACAAGATGTTATTTTAAAGAAATAGTTAGCTTTAAAAGAGGGAGTTTGAATAGATCTTTGGAAAAAAAAAAAACTTTAAACTTTGATGAGGATATCTAAAGGGTTTGGAATATGTTCACAAACATTCATAAAATATTTTAAAAGGAATGATCAAGAGTAGACAATTAAGCAATAGAAAAAATTGTGAATAATTTCACTTTGGGCTACATTTAACTCTACTTACAACTTGTAAAGGGTTCCATCCCAATAGATTGTAAGTATTGATCTTTAACACTTTTAACTTATTTAAGTACAAAAAGTCACTCCTGACTATTAGTTAATCTCCCATTGAGATTAAGCAATGAGTACACAAGACCCCTCTAAACTAAATACATAAAATCTCTTCAAATATACAACAATAAAGTTGTTTTAGAAGGTAAAGAATATTTTACTTGAGGGGTTATTATAGAAGTACAATCCTTGCTTATAAAGTCTTGACTTCATAGTAATGAAAGTCTTACAAATAAAATTTACTCTATACGTCTATTTGAAACAACAATAAGACTACTTGGAAACATTGAAACTTTCTTTACATATAAGTTTACATAAAACATGTGTTTCGTTAATTGTGTTTGTGTACAAAAACTTCTTTTTATAGACGTCCTAAATCAAACTGTTAAAGCTTCTGCGTTGTAACTTGTCCTTATGTGAACATCTTTTTATATGTGTGACGGTGTGCTGATATCTTTAATTGTTCCACTCATAATGTTGTGGAAAGGACCTTTTTCTCTACTCTTCTTTGTTCTTTTGACAACACTAGTTTAAGCATATAAACTATGATGATTGGTGAGCTATATAAGAATCATTCTTGATATATGTTCTCGGATATCTTATTCCTTTTAGACACTCTCTCCTCATTAGGATGTGTTCATTTTGTGTTGAGCACTTGTAGTTTGCATCTAAGGTATTTGTCTAACTTCTTCTTTTGTTAGTACAAGAGATATCGTTTAAGCTTTTGTATGTGTTTTGTTGGAAACTTGTGTGGTGATGATATGCATTTAATGGTATATCTAGTATTCTTCTAAGCTCTTTCAATAGAGTGTCTTATTCTGAGTGACTGTTCATCACACATCTTGTAATAAAAATTTACTTCTATCTTAAGATTTTTCCTAAGTCATCAATCTTTTAATAGTTTCATAATCGTAAGAATGATTTTGTTAATAAATTTCTTATTTATATATATAAAGGTTATTTTGTCATAGTATTAAATCCTTGAATTGGTATAAATTTGTTTTTTTTAAGAATTAAAGAAAATTATCTTGATTTTTTTTTTAAGTTAAACAAGTTTTTTTTATAAAGACGAGAATATAAATCTTTCATGTAAATGTTTCTTGATCTAACTCACTCTTTTCTGATGGAGTCAACTTGATGTATGAAATTTTAAAGAACTAAAAGTGAAAACTTTTAAACGTAATAAAAATACATGACTTGATTTTAACTATTTTCATAAATTTTAATAAAAAGCGTCTTGAAAATAGTATATTGCTAATATTCTTGAAGGATTCATGTTATTATAACACGTTGATTTTGAAAGTTTGTTATCAGTTTCACGTTGTTGTTATTGTTTTTTTTTTTTTTTTTTTTTAGCATTTTTTTTTTTTTTTTTACCTTTTTTTTTTTTTTTTTTTTTTTTTTTCTTTTGAGCATTATTTTGCAATTTATCCTTAGGAGTGTCAAATTATATATCAAATAAAACTTAAAAAGGATAAGTATTAGTCCTAATCCATAGTTTCATTTGCACTAAAAGTTCATCAAGGGGAACAATTAATTTTAATGAAAATTTCTCATTTTATTTTACTTTCAATACTTTTTTTTTAATTCATTGGAAGTTTTTTTATCTTCTTCATCTTTAATGTAAGTTTTTTTTAATTAGGACTTATGTTTCTAAAAACTTGTTTTGATTTGATTAATTGAATTTCTCTATGGTATTAATTTCTAAGAGTTTTATCACTACTTTCTAGATATTATGGTTACTAGGTAATAAAAGATCCTAATATATTGAAATCATTAATAATTTATAGAAAAATTTTGGTTCATATCATGATTCAATTCAAATTTTGTTTTAACTTTATGATTTTTCTTGGCTATTTATAAAATACAATTCTATTCTTAAGTTTTCCTTATTTTGGACTCATTTTGTTAAAGAATTTAGGCTGAGTTTAAGAGGAGTGATGAATTAAATCATGAAGGACTTTTTCAAAAATAAGTGTTAAGAATGAAATTCTTCAATTAAAATACATATCGTAGTTTTGATGAAAAAAAAAAATCAATCAATTGCATTGAAAACATTCAAATAAAATTCTTATTATTCAATTGATTTAATTTATGCAATAGTAAATTTCATTCATCAATGAGAACCAAAATAATAGAAAAACAATTAATTGAAACTTACAATTAATATATTGAATTTCTAGTAATTATCAAACACCAAATACACACAAGAAACAACAATTAATCAATATGTCTATAAATGTGACAAATATTTTATTGATTTACCAAGCTTAAATGAATTTTAGTTTCATTGATTTCAAATCTCACATAAAAATAATAAATTACAGTTTCATTGATTTCAAGTCTCACATAAAAACAATAAATTACAATTTAATTTCAATTTAATCAAATTTTATTATTATTATTATTATAGATTATGTAAAAATTTAAAAATCAGTACTTGCACAAATATCAAAGAAGCAATATGCATGATTTTTTATACTAGTTCACTCTTCTTCTTCAATTATACAACAAGATCCAAGATCCTTTCTTGCACCGTACAAAATCAAACAATAAATTGTGCACTACATCCCTACAATTAGAAACCCTATTTAATTATAGTACAAGAAACAAAACAATCAATGAAAATTGAAAAATTAAAACTCAAAACCATAACTGCAATGAAACAATGGGATCAAAGGTTATAGAAATACTTTCCTGACTCAAAGAACAAATGAATCACAAGCATATTAGTCAGAGGTCGGAGAAGATTACTCTAAGATTTTATTTCCAATGTTCTTGATTAAAAAGATTGCATAAAACTTGAGTAAATTGTGTTTGGCTCAAACCTGATCTCTCTATAGATTCTTAAAAATTGTGTTCCTCAGACCCTAAGACTTTAACACAAATTCTTCAAGAGTCTTCATCACTTGAGTTCAGCATATTCTTCATCATCATTGCTAACAAACTTCTCATATTTGACGAAGACTATCTAATGAATAAGTGTGTGTTTAGCATCTGCAATTAGTCATATAATAACATAAAAATTATGAACTAAATACATTGTGATAGCATGATTCTATTTCAATTAAATCCATAACTAATTTGAAAAACTTTATATGACAAGCTTACTAGTAAACTTCAATTAAAAGAATTTTTAACACATTCATTTTCTCACCAATTTAGATATTAACTCAATGTAACAATTTACTCCGCTATAGTGACTTACTCCACCTGAAATGTGGGATAGCTACATTCAAACCCTACAAAATAGTTAAAGAAAGAACCATATCCTAGAATATTATCACAACAACAATAAAATATGCATTAACATATTACAAACCATATAATAGTTCCTCATCAACACAACACAAAAGAAAATAACGCACAAATTAACACGCAGTATGTCACACCATTTCTCTCTCATTGAATTCATCAAATAGGGAAAAATAGTATGAAACAAAAAAAAAATAGTAAATACTATTTAGAGCATATGAAACTAAGGACAAATATGATAATAGATAAATCATTATTATAAGAAGAACACTAAAAGTGTTCCTTAAAACACAAAAAAGAGAGTGCTTACCGATTGTACACCTCGAAACACACAACATCTCCTAAAGTGAAAGAACATTTGAATTAGGAGAGAAAACATAAATCTTATATTCATCGTCAGATGTGATCCTCTTTAGTAATCAAACTCAATTATTTGTTACCATTGAGACACCTAACTATTAGACTTTAGCAAGGATTGGTTGTTTGACAAACATACTTAAGGGAGAAACCAGAAGTAGCTAAAGGCCCAAAGACTCAATGTAAAAAGCTATGTAATGATTTTTGCTCTCTATTTCTCTGAAAATCCTCATTTTTTATCCTTGTGTGAATATCTCTCTTTTTTATAAAAATTTTCAACCTTTCAAATCATCACCCCCAATTAATGTCACCTACATTAATCAACATTATTTGCATAAGCAGAATAATGATCAATTATTAGAATTGTTACAAAACTGAATTCTTTAAAAAAAAGTCACCAACTCACCCATTCAAATTTCTAACTTCTTTATTTTTTTTTAATTAATTTTTATTAATTTTGGTACACCAAAAATATGTAATTGAAAAGACAGCCTGGAAAATAAAAAGTCAGACAATAAAAGTAAAAATAAAAATGAAAATAAAAATAAAAATAAACATAAATAAGCATATCAACTCCTATTAATGAAACATAAAAAAAATGGAGAAAAAGTGCAGAGACAGATACTGTTGCAAACACTAATCAATAATTAATTAGGAGAAGTGAAAATAACAATTTCATTTTTCCTTTCAAACACACCCTAATGGATTGGGCTTCACCAAACTGTGTTTTTTTTTAATCAAACTAGATCACAATTCATTTTTTATTTTTTCCTAAATGAACCCCCATTAAATTAGGCTCCAATCAGATCAAATTATTTTTTTGATTGAACCCCTAAGGGATTGAGCTTCATTTAACTTTTTTTTCCATTTTTTTATTTCCTTTTTTGCTGTTTATTTTCAAAATGGATCCAAATTTTTTTCTTGTTTTTCTTTCCTTTTTTTTATTTTTTCATTTATAAAAATAATTTTATTTAGTCGGACGAAATTGGGTGTTGACAATCAGAATATAAACTAAAAATGCTTTACAAAAATATGTTTAAAACTAGGTATTTGATTTGCATCTATATTGATTAGTTAGACACGAGAACTATGATTTGATCACTTGGTAAATCAAACACACAAATATGCTAGTAAAGTGATTTATTGAGTCACAAAATTTGTGTTTGATGTGACTGCTTAGAAAAAATTTGTGTTTGTGTAGTTAACCTCAACTAGTGTAGTTAACTCTTTTTTATCTTTTGAGACTCCTTGCTTGGCCAAATTTCATGGCTATAAATAGGAGTATTCTCCATTGTAAAATACAACAAGTTGAATGAATATAATTTCTTTTGAGAATTTTTAAGAGTTCTTGAGTTGTGTCTCTACTATTTTCTTTTATTTTTATCTTGAGAAGGCTTCTCAAGTGGCGGATCCTCCTTCACTCATCCTTGAAAAATTCCAATGCTGAAGGTGGCATGTTCAATTGTCTTCTTAGTCATTCCATTTTTACATTTCAATTCCTTTAGTTTCGTATTTTATTACTTGTTCATATATTGAATTGTTCATTGCCACGAGTATGGCTTCCATGCGTTCTTCCTTTGCGCAACTTTGAGTTCTCTCTTGAAGAACCATCATGTTCATCTTCTTTTTGGGTTGGCCTAGATCCTACACTCCACCACCAATTCATATCAGGTAGTCAAGCATACTTCCATAAACTAGTAGCCAAGGGCTATAAACAAAAAGGAGTGGGTTACAATGAGATTTTATCTAAGGTAGTCAAGCATACTTTCATCAACTAGTAGCCAAGGGCTATAAACAAAAAAAGGGAGTGGATTACAATGGATTTTATCTGTGGTAGCAAGATACTTCCATCATGGTCTTGTTTGCTTTAATAGCAATTCAAGACATGAAGCTTAAACAACTCGATGTGAAGACAACCTTTCTCCATGGCTTACTAGAGGAAGACATTTTGATCCATGATCACAAGGCCTTGTGGTCAATAATTAGGAAAGGGTGTGTATAAATTGAAGCGGTCATTGTATAGAAATTAGTATGTAGCTTTCATCAATTATCATCTCTCGGGAGTATATAAAAGTCTTTATGATTCATGTGTCTATTATAAAAGAGGTGAAGAAAGGTGAGTTTGTATACCTATTAGTGTATGCAGACGACATGTTGATAACATCTCAAGACTCAAATTGAGATGAAAAGGTTGAAGTCACTACTTAGTGAATTTGAGATGAGGATATAAACGTAACCAAGATGATTTAGGGATAGAGATCAAGAGGCAACAAGTAAAAAAAAAAAAAAAAGAGCTCTTTTTTTGTTAAAGGTAGTACATCCAAAAGGTGTTAAAACATTTTTGGGATGGAAGGTGTTAAATTTGTAAGCACACTTATAACAATTTCTACACCTCTTTTTGAGCTCAAATCTACTCAAATTGATGATGAAAATGAATACATGTCTTGTGTTCCTTATGCTAGTATAGTGGAAAGTTTTAGGTATCTAATGGTGTACACCAGACCAAATCTTGCTCAATCAAACAGTCAAATGAGTGAGCAAATCTAGGAAGGAGAAGTTTTAGGTCGTGAACCATATGTTAAAATACCTAAAGGTAATTGAGAACACTAGAATTATCTTTAGGGATAATTCACAATGCACTCTAACAAGGTTCTCAGATTTTGACTACGCTACTAGACAAGCCATTACTTGCCACGTGTTCACAATTGGTGGTCATTAGTTAGTTAGAAAGTTACTCTCCAACCAACAATAGTCTTGTCAACCACTAAAGTGAAGTATATTGCATTTGCAGAAGCAATTAAGGAGGTATATAGTTGAAAGATTTGATGGATGATTTGAGATTTACTTAAGAGAAGACAATTATCTTCTACGATAGTCTAAATACAAGTTATTTGCCAAGGATCATGTATAACATGATAGGATTAAAGCATACTTCCTTCATACTAAGGAGAGGATTGAAGTAAAAAGGATCAACACCAAAGAGAATTCACTACTTGAACTTATTGAACATAAATTGGTATTAGTAATTCTAAGTGAAAGACGTTACTGTCTAAGGTGGAGTTTGTAGATCTTCTTGAATTGGAATCATTCCATAATACACCGCGTAGTTGTATATATCTAGGAATAAAGGATCTGATGAAGTTTGTGATAGATCATATATGACTAGTAATCATTGCATACATTTAGTTAGTTAGGATTATATATGTCAATCCTAACTTGTAACCATTCCAACTAACCTTTATAAGGATGAGTTATATGACAAAAAAGAAAGAGATGCAACAATATGTTTATCTTGTGTTATATACATGATAATTTAATATTTTGTAATTTTGTGTTTATTCTTCCTTTTTATCTTTATTGAGTATTATTTTCAATGTACCTTGCATAACTCTTTCCTTGTTCTCAAGCTCAATTTGACACTCAATGAACAATATCTCTCATTCTCTCTCTCATTTTTACAAGACATTCCATAAGTTCTCATCTTTGTACTCTTCTAAAAAGTTGGTGAAGAAGAATGTGGATATATCCTCTTTGCTTCTCTAGTTCTCCCTAGTTTTTTTTTTAATCCTCGATCATCTCTCACCATTTTCTAAGACTTTATTTTCTACATAGTTTTAAAGTGTTTTATTCCATTTGAAAGTTAAGAACCTTTTTTCTTTTACGCCCTTAACTTACAACAGTCATGCAACTCTTAAAGAACAAAAAAAAAAAGTAGAATACGCAACGTCAAATGAGTTGTGAAGAAATGGAAACATGTCTTATTTGCCAAAATTATATGGTCAATTGTCACCTCATACAAATAGATACCTACTTCGACTAATAATAGTTGATGTGATCACTTAGATTAGTAGTTTAATTAAAGGTTGAATGTGAGAAAGATGCTCTTGGCAACTCCAAGCTTAGCTAAATGAGACCAATGTAGTTAAATGAAAAAAATAAGGAAAAAGTATAGGAAAGATTGTACATCAACTAGAAATATGTTTATATTATTGTCTTCTAAATCACTTTTGTAAAGTTAAGTTAAGCTTAAAATTTATTTTCTTAACATGGTATCAAAGTTACTTAGAGTTATCATAATCCATTTTGTTGGGCTTATTAGGTTCCTTCTAGTCTCACACTCAAAATGTTCAATCTTTAACGTGAAAGGTATGTTAGAGATCTCACATCAAATAAACATGTAACCAAATTATGATATACAAGTTGGTCTGGATCTCACTTTACTAGGTCAATTTTATGAAATTGAATTAAATTTAAAGTTCACTTTCTTAACAAAATCTAACCACAACCAAAAAAAAAAGTTACAACCATAAAATGATTGATGCAACTCTATTTCTACCCATATATTGAAGTAAATAGTGAATGGTATGCTCAGTTATGAGTGAGAGATGTTAGACGAAAACATGTATATGTTGTACACTACTCAAAAGGTTATGCAAGAAGGTTGTAACCCAGGTCATGTAAATCCTAATCAGGCAAGTCTAAAAGGAAAAGGAAAAATATGAAGAACATATTTGGAAGGTAAAATTCTTAATGAGAGAAGATGAGGTTCAGGTTAAAGTACTAGTGGACTAAAGCTTGACCACATAGGCCAACTCTGACTCCATTTAAGGATAAGATACAATGTATTGAACACTGACGATAGCATATTGGTTAATAGTTGTGAGAATAAATATCGAATAAAAAAAGTGAGTCATTACTTAGATAACATAAATTAACTATACAAATAATTTCCAAAAGGTTAATGAGAAGTGAGACACCGAAGGTTAAGAAAAGGTTCAAATGGACAATGGAGTCTAGAATACTTAAAACACGTAAGACACTATTTATCATATTTTTACATTTCATATTTTTCAAGTTAAACAATGAGTTGTTATGCCTCCCAAATTGATGGAAGTTTACTTTATGTACGTGATTACAACACCTTATGTCAACAATATGTAATAAGTCTGATATTAAATTTATGTTTTACTTTTCCTCTTTGATGTTTTATTTTGAGTTCTCCTTTCTGAAACACATGAACATGTATTACACAACCTCGGTTGATTAGTTGCGATGATTGATAGGGCAAAATTCATTATGCAAATCTAGTTAAATGCAAAGTAAATGTCTCATACTTTTCAGTTTCAACATGTGACAGCAGTATACTACATCTTAAAAGCCTTTACTTAAGAGACAGGTAAAGGCATTTATTAATAAGAAATTATGTTCTGCCTCTAGTTTGTTCTTATCTTTCCTTTTTTATACACCTTTCCCATGTTTCAGTTTCATTTGCTAAGAAACTTGAGAAAATTGGAAGGTAGAATGTCCAATAAAAGATGAACAATCCCTTCTATGTATCATAAGCTGTACTTAAAATCAAAAGCCTTCAAACCTTTCAGAGTCATCAAAATCCCAACACATCATTGTGTCATAGTAGCACGATGAAAGCATTTAGCGGAGTCAACAGTATCACAGCATGTAGATTTTTAGCATCATAACTGGTTATATACACAAAGAATAAAACCACATAAAGATGCAATGCACAGGTTGAACTGTAGGATAAAAATTAACAAAGAAAATAGAAAGGAAAAAAAAAATGAAAAAGATACTATTCCTCTGTCTCTCGAAAATTACACACATTTCTATTCTTTCCAAAAGAGCTAAGCTTACCACAAAAAAGATCAAACAAGTTTTTGTACTTAATGCCTCAATCAATTCAATTCCCATTCCTATAATCTGATCAAACACCATTTCCTTTTCCACCTTTAATATCTAAGAAACCACACACATCAGAAAGAACCCCCAAGTTTTTGGCGCACCTCCTTTGATGCGGCATAGCTTCTACTTTCAGTTAAATTTGAATTGGCAAGGACCTCAGAAGCAATTTCCCAGCTTTCACTTCTTCCCTCACTTGAGTGCCTTGCTTCTGATCGAATTGTTGGGGCCCTACGATCTGAACCCAAAACTGAATCCACTTCAGATGTGTTATGGGGAGGCCCATTGCTCCCTCTACTTCGGATGTCCTCGTCAATTTCTTCAATATTCCGGCGCTGAGATATCTTTAACAGGTCTTCACCGATATCCAGATCGTCTTCGACTTTAGAACGAGGGTCTCCTCCCTGATCCGGTTCTGATTCCCGGGAAATGATTGGAGGGGGTGGCCTTGGAACCTCCTCTTGGACAAAAGCTCGGAAATTGTTCCTTGAGGGCTTCACTTTTGTACAAAATACTTCCAGGAAATTGTTTAAACAACCCCGGTTGTAAACATTGAGCCTGTTATCGGCTCTATACCGAAAGTTCTCATAGGTAGTCTGCAAAACAAGTTACAATCAACCAGGTCATGAAGTTCTTTGCAATACAAGGACTCTTGAGAATCAAAGATTCAGAAAGTGAATTTGTATTATTATAAGCAATGTGTACTTAGAACATTATTTATCTTTCATACTATGGAAAACCGCTAGAGGGGATGACTCTCTTCTCATATCTTGGTACAAGTGAATCAAGATACACTATCAATGTATTTTGAATTGAGGGAAAGAACATACAGAACTTCTGAGATTTATTTAAGATTGCTACTCTGAAAGGGACAAAAACGAGTTTAGAACTTTAAAATTATCTTCCAATTTTGTTTCCTTTCCATTTATCATTCTCTGCACGTCCACCTAACATGAATAGATTTCCAATAAATAAGGAGCCTGGTGGATTTAGAAGATTGAAATATTTTAAAGTGTTTTGTTTCAATTTAGTTTCACCGAGGACAATTCTACTAATGCATTTTTATTCACGCAGTAGACAGTTTAGTCTTTAGGAGAATGAACAATAACTTAAACAAGATATATTCAGAAATGTAAAAGATGTCAACTGACCTGATTTGTGCCAATAAGGTACAAATGAAAGCCGGTAAGTCCACCAACAAACCACAAAGAGATGAAACAGTACGCCATTAATATAACTGATGCAGGGGATTCTTTCATTGCCGTCCAAACTGTCCCTTGATAATGATCCATCAGAACCTTGATGTAAAAAGCTGAGATGGAAAACACATAGATACATAGAATAGTTGCTGAAGAAACAAACAGAAAGAAGTAACGGTAGTTCCTCTGCAAGTTGAAAAAGCCATAAATAAATTACGAGAAACCAAACAAGCCATGAACATCAATATGAATAAAGTAGTTATCATAACATCAAGAACATGGCGAATACCAACAATCATACCAGCCCAATACATTGGCCCACCCAAGGGCAATGGTGATCAAAACGTTCAACGCAATTGTTGCAAATGGAGCAATGTGAACAACGAGGAGGACGATACAGCATACAAGTATCACAATACTTCACCCTCACAGCATGGCCATTGACCATTACTTCTTTTGTGCGAGGGAACTGAAGGCTTGGAGTTTGGCGCCCCCCAATATCAACTGAAACTGAAGAGTCATAACGGAACTCTTCCTCTGGTGGATGTAAATTCCTTGGAATAACACCCGGATCACGTGAGGAAGTAAGAAAGAGAAGAATCAACACCTATAAACATAGATAAACAGAAAAGATTATAGAAAACCAATATCTAGAGAAGGAGTTTCCCTAGGAATGATGGTTAAATTAAGGAAAATGTGATCACCAAAATGGCTTACAACCTTTGTAAACATTTGAAAGTCTAAAAGAAAAGAAAAGACAATGTATCAATATATGCATCATACATTTTCTATGCTGTCACTATCTCAGGAAAAGATTGTGAGCATCTAAACCTCTATTGTTACAAATAATTTTTTTTTTTTTGCATTAAGAGAGGAACAAAGAATACCATCTAATTTTTTTTTGAAGGTCCGTAGTCTCTTTTACATGCAAACTGTCTTCTAAACACACTATTTTCGTTCATCAAATATTTTTTTCTTCAATTTGCAAGCTAGTAATTTGAAAAAAAAAACACATAAGATGGACATGAAATATACAAAAGAAATGAGCTAGCAGGACATAGAAAGAGAGGATACATTCTTACTGATTCATCATTGCATGTTGCAGCATATAGAAATTTATGAGTAAACATTTATATTTATACCAATTAATTTAGAATTCTTGGAATGTCTTCGGACATAACTCAACATTGCAAAACTACCTTATAAAATGAGAATTATCCCCTGCCTATATTGCTATATTTCAACCATACTTTTAGCTGGTGTGGGACATAGATTTTTCCTAACACGTGTCCACGTCCACCACTATTGGACTTGATGCGTGGATGGATAACATGGTAGAGGGTAGGGATGTCCAATAAACCTGTACCCACAGATATTATCCAAACTAGTCCTAGTATTCACTAGGAAACTATTTGACCGGGTATGGGTATGGATAATACCCAACCTTTTAAATCGAATACAGCTCAAAGATGAGTATGTACATCAATAAATATAGCAAAACATATTTAGCCAAAAATATTCTCAATAATTCTCCAGAGGTACCATTATCTATTGCCGAACCCATTATACTACATAGTTCTTGGAACTCCTTTGTTTTGTGCCTTCCGTACTTTCAGTTTCTGGTGGCTGTCATTTTTCCAACTGCCAGTTATTAAAAGTTAAAGTTTGTATCTTTTCATTGTTCTTGTAGCTTCTCTTCTATGAGCTGAGCTGTTGACTGTGTTTTCCCACTTGCCAGTACCTCAATTGTATCTTTGGCTAGGTTTGGTTGAGTTTGCTGATGCTTGCCAAGATTTGTTTGTAACAAGCCAGGAGATGTGCTTTAGGGGAAAGCTTCTTCTTAAGCTAAAATTGTTTGCCTCTCCCTCGTTTTGAGCTTCAGAAACCGTCTGATTAAACCCCTTCAACCTCATGAATTTCTCCGACCAAGCCTGTGCTCCATGAACCCTTTTTTTCCTGCTGTCTTTTGTACTAGGAACCTCACAGCCCCTTATTTTATACCTCGCGAGTTCAAACTTCTGTTCTTATTGCTCACTTTCCTATATTGACTAGTAAATTGTGGCTTACGTGATGATGATCATGTATTAGACCATGACTTCACTAATTTAGAATGTCTTTAATTTTAGTTTTTTATTTTATTGTTTTAGTTTTGAGCATTTATTTGCGTGGAATAAATAGTTATCCTGTATACAAAACTTTGGCATTGTAGCCATCCCTCACTAACCACTTTTGGAGCCAAGTACTCCACACCACTATCTGGGATTGACAGCTGTGAACTTGAGACAACAATTTTAAAAATTCTTTTAATACATGATGTTCTCAAGAAATAATGGTCTACTTATGAGAAGAAGTATAATAAAGGGAGATATCAATGGAAAACCAACCAAGAGAAATATTTAGATGAGACAGTAGAAAGTAAGTTCTGTATAAAAAAATAGCCTATTTTAAATTTGGAACATGAGGCTCACAGAATAACAAATCTCGGTAAGCAAACTGAGAAAGTATAAAAACATCAAATGACAAAGAACAGAAAAACTTACATAAATATTAAAGATAACTGCAACCACCAAAATAGCATATCCTGCATTATACGAAGAAAATTCATGCCGAAGATGTCTTGCTACAAATACACAAAAGCCGATAACTGGAACAATGATCAGCAGCAAGGTAACAAGCAGTGACCTAGCATCCGGTCCAAATATCAACCTTCCTCCAAATAGGAATTTCTGCATAAGATTAGGATAAAAGTATATAAGATTTTAATTTAAATATGTAACAGAAAATAGTTAATTAAATAATAACAGTACCCGAAATTAGCCAGTAGCACAAACAACAAATTTACTAAAATGCTACATTTCAGAAGGTCAACATTACAACTAAGTATTGGGAAAAAACCAAGGTCCAAATATCCATTCTAAATTTATAACAAAGTTTGTCTTGGATCAGTTATTGGACCCTCCTACCACATTATCCACAACAAGTATTGGGGGTGAGGCTGTATTAAGAAAAACTCAAGTCCCACATTGACTAAAGATAGTACTTAAATAGTATATAAATGTGAGGGCAACCCTCATTTTATGAGCTAGCTTTTGGTGCTGTCTGCTGAGTTAGGCCCAAACCACATGCGAAAACTTTGATAAAAATTTTCGTTGAAATTAATTCAATTTAACCAGATTAAATAAGGAAACAAAATAAAATTGGAAACAATGTCTAAAATTGATTCTACGTTTAGAAAATGGATCATTGGCAATATACTCTAAAGATATTAGATGCTTACTTTCCAGGCACACACAAATGTTAGCAAAAGCACACAAATATTCAATACATGCCCTTTAACTGTTTATAGAAGATCACACCATATATTCAATACATGCCCTTCATCTGTTTATTAACTTTCATTCAGTGATTTAAAACACAATTTCATACACATTCAAATTCTGCACCCTAATGATGGGACAGATTACCTCAAATACTACTGTGGGAGATTATCTTTGAAAAGGTATGGTAATTAACCACAGTTCTCCTGCCCTCAAAAACAATTACAAAAATGGAGTTGCAAAAAGCAAAAGTAGACACCTAGAAGTTGTTGGTTCCTTAATGTTTAAAGCAAGCATGCCAAAAATGTTTTAGTGAGATGCAATCACGATATCTATCTCAAATAGAATATTGAGCAGAGTGTTTTCTTTCATAATGATAACACCTCTCAGAAGATTTCAACAATTTTCCCTACTTCTAACCTTAATTCTGGTCTTTGAGTATTTGGTTGTACCATCTATATACACTCATCCCATCATTGAAGCAAGTTGTACCCTCAAGTTCTCAAATGTATTCTCATTGGCTATTCTACTCCAGGCTACAAGTTCTATGATCCATCAATAGAAAACCTTTGCTAGCCTTGTCTTTGAAAACTGCACTTACTTCCAAAAGCTCTTCTTAAGGGGAAAATTTGGGTAAAGCTACACATTTGAAGTTGAAGCTATCTCTCTTAAAGAACCTATACCCGAACATTGAATCCTTCCCAAATACTCACTGTTCCAAACCCCAAATCTGTCTACAGGATTTCATACTTTACCTTCAAGGTTGATATTGAAGAAACTCCAAAGTCTATTCAAAAGGTCTTAGAGGTTCCTAAATGCAGAGAGGCATTAGTGGAAAAAAATGAGGGCTTTGACAAAACAAAAAAGGATGGAAGTTGACATATTTGCCTATAGGGAAGAGATCTGTTGGCTTCAAATGGCCTTTAAATTTGAAATATAAAGCTGATGAGACAATAGAACAGTACAAAGCCTGTCTTTTTGCAAAGGGGTATACACAAACCCACAGCACTGACTATGTAGAGATGTTTGTACTTACCTAGGGCAAAGTCAAATACAATTCAAGTTCTCTTATCTTTGGCAGCAAATTAGGATCTCCTACAACATGACATTTCTTGAATGGAGATACTCAAGATAATATACACCACAATGCAGTGGATGCTGCAAATGCATCAAGCTGTGGTTAGAGTCTGGGAGATTGTACGTTAAAGAGGAAATTTAGTGATGAATGACAATACTAGATTGGGAAAAATACAAGATTTTGTATGGGAAAGGAAATCTGGTGATGAATGATGATACTAGGTTAGGAACATACAGGATTTTTTAAGACTCGGTTTACCAAAAAAAGAACAATTTAGATCATTTATCCAGGATTTAAACTTGAATAATTGAACCTAATTTCTGAAAGAAAAGACATTTGTGTAGAACCACCTTCTAAGGAGAACAAAGGGAGGATCTAAATATGTATCAACATAAGATCCCCAAGCATAGACCAGTTTACAACTGCTTTCTTCCAAAATTGCTGGGACATACAGGATCTCAAGATCTTCAGAAAATGCTTTCTAGACAGTGACAATGACTATCATCATTGCTTTGGTTCCTGAAAGGTTAAAGTTTAAAAAGGTTAAGAATTTTTCAACAATCAGTATAGTCTCCATTGTTAAGAAGAATTTGAGCAAGGATTGAGAAAGGTTTTGGAAGATACCATTTCTCAAATGAAATCAGGTTTGGATGCAGCTGCTAGCACCAATGAAATTAGCTATGCATATCATAGGTAGAAGTAGGTATGAAAAGACCTCAGCCACAATTAAGAGAAAGCTTATAATGTTTATGCAAGGACAGGATTTGGGGAAAGCCTTAGGCAATGGACCTCAGAGAGCCTGCTCATGAACTACCTTCTTACTGGAGTTTAATGGGTAACTAAATTCTAGGAACCACATTATCAATGGCATCAAATAACTCATTCCTATAATTGGAAAGCAATATAATCATCCCCTACTAGAGTATTGGATTCGACAGGTGAACAAATTGATTGGTAATTCAGAATGTAGAGTTCTCCATATAACTCATTCCAATAATTGGAAAACAATATTACGATCTCCTACTAGTGGTTTGGATGACATAACTGTTGGGTGACTATCTTCCTTTTGTTGCATGATCCCTTTTATCATTTAGCATCTCTGTATTGCTATCTGATTACATGAAGCTCTGGAACTAAAATCTTAACATTGATCGGCTCAATTGCATGCTCTTTTCACTAACAAGAAGGATTTGGAATTGTATTTTAACTCATCTGAAGTGTTTTCCTGCAAACCGTACTTTTAGTTTCTAACATATTCTCCTACTATAGACTTATAAAATTCCTTGGAATCCACCTAATAGCTTAAGCCTGTGGGGAAGTTGGCTCCTTGTCCTTAAAATGGTATAGAAAGTCTTTGTCAAAGTCATCAACATGCAATGCTTTCTGCTTACATTCTCCATGATAAAATTAAATTTCAGTCTAAGGAAATCGGTCAAAGCATTGCTGATGCTTCAAGGCCAAAGGGCTTATGCATTAGTAGATGTCTTACAAGGAGCCATATAAAAAATATTAGTGATCAAACTTACAACTTATACAGCTCCAACTACAATTAATAATAATAAGAGGATTAATTAAAAATAAATAAATAATGGTCCTGTAAAATTGGACTTCAATGATGGACACTATATTAGCAATTTTAACCAAAAAAATAAAGAAATATGGATAATCCTTGTCAATCATCATTATTTAAGGTGTAGAGAGGCTTCTGTATGAAATGTTGCCACCAGTCTTGGAGCCTATTGGTATAGTCATTCTAATCCCAATCCTATTCTCCATCAAAATTCCTGGTTGGGTATCATAACCTTTTAACGTTGGACCACATGTGAGGCCAAGCCCAAAACCAAATACAAGCATATAACAAAAGTGATGAGAAAAAAGTACAATATAGCATGTGGATCAATCTGATAGAACACGAATTGATAAACTAATAAAATGTGATTCTGAACACAGAAATCACACAATACAGCAATACAATTGCTGTCCAAAGAAAAAGGTTTTGTACAGAGAATATTCTCGATCCACAAAATGCTAATAACAACACCCTCCTCCGTGTAATATACAATGATACATACATCAGTTATTTTTTAATGAAGGAAGTTTCTAATTCTAATACAGAAACCTTTATTAGTTGTTTATACCAACAATAAACAACTAATAAAGGAAACGTTATTTGCTATCACATATTCTAATAATACATTACTGACCCGATCTTCTACCCATAACTGCCAATTATTATTTACTATTAGTTACACTTATATCTAGTAATACAAAACTGTTTGTGACAGCTATTATCAGTTCTCTTCCCATCATAACCGTTGTTAATTATTCTCCCACAATGCAAAAGAAACTAATGGCAAAATCACTGTGCACTCTCGGAGCTGATGCTTTGACAAATATGTCGGTGGTTGATGTAAAAGATAAGTTAAACTGGATTTTTAGAAAGCCAATGACAAAAATGTTAGGAATTCCATTGGGAAAGTCCCAAACCATCCTTTGAGCAAAAGCATATCTCTTGTAGATTTTGCCCAAACCGTGGATTTGAGATTCTGAACAGGTCACCAGGACACTACAATTGAATTGAGGTTGCTTAGAGAAAGTACCCCCAAGGATTTTGGTTCAACATGGAGCTGAAATTGTTAGCCTCTCTAGTAATACTTTATTTCCAAAAGGATAGTAGCTTAGAACTATCTCAAGCACAGAAACAGATAAAATGTATAGACATGAATTTCATCCAACATATAGATGAAGCAATCCAGTGATTCTAATTCAATCCTAGCTAAGACAATTTTTGTTGTATGTGAAAACTACCATCAAAAGAAGCATATAAAAAATTGATCGCAAACAAGCTCAAGTTCATGATACTTCATATCTTCTTGAACTCCATGAAACCAAAACTGAACATGCACCACATTGAGCAGACAGATAAGTAAAACAAGAAAAAAAAGGCTAAAATTAAAACTCCTCTGTCCATGAGACAAAGTATCTCAGCAAGTTGAGGATAATGCTTCACGCATCTTTCCCCTATTACAAATACAATGGACAAAACAAGCTGCAGCTCCATCATTAACCTGGGAGATGGCAATGTCCTCCAATGAACCACTATCAAGGCTCCATCAGTTTGCTTCCAAAGTTAAGCTTACTCACACAGACAAACAAGATAAGGCTTACAGAAGACACAAAACAGCTCATTTAATGTTTTCACACTTCACAAAGCAAATAATCCCACTCCAGCTCTACATGAACAGACACACACCTGTTCCTAAATACCGAACATTACACTTCCAGGTTAATTTTATCTCTTCAATTCAACTCACTTTCAACTTTCAAGCAACAACAAGAACAGCATTAGTAATAAAAACCCATCATCATGAACAAGAAAAAAAGGGGCACAGATTATATATCTCCATCTCTCATTTACCCATGAGACAAATCAAGGCCCCCAGCTCAACCTTTGTCTTCAACCTAAATAAGACACACGAGCCTCAAGTATAGCTCCACAGTTTTCACGCATCTCTCCCTCACCAAGAAAAGACAAAATTCTAAGCAGATTACCAGCTGCAGCCAGCCAAGACCAGTTATTAATCACATTAAATTCTTGTTTCAACTGACTCCTCCAATGAACCACCATCAATGCCCTATCAGTTCACACTCAAAATCAAGCTTCCTCACACAAACAACGGTTCCAAAGACAAACCAAACGAAACAGACAATCCTCAAAACACAAAACCTCGCTCCACCAACTCAACACACACCCCGCCTCATAAATTCTGGAACCACACTACAAGTTAATTTTTTTCCCCTCAATTCTCACTCACAATTTCAACCTTCCACCAGCAACAGCAGCAGCAGCAGAAATTCAAAGTGCAAAACCACTAACCCCTTCAAAAATCCAAAAAAATAAATAAATCACCAAAAACAAAACTTCCCAACTCACAAAAACAAATCCAGCACATACCCATTTAACACATCAAACACAATAAGCTATATTCACGAAGAACAAGAAAAAAAAAAAAAAACAGAGAAAGAACATTACATTACTTCCTTTCCATGCTTCATAAACGCGCTTCGTTGCCATTAAGAAGAAGAAGAAGAAGAAGAAGCTCTGCTGCAACAACTCCTTCTTATAATAACTCTTTGCAAACCCAAAACATGCAAGTTCTTCTCATCTCACCAACGCGTTCAACCACCCCCAAACGACCCCACCGCTGAACGGTTGTTCGATTCAGCGATTGAAGGGTCAAAATCCGAGCCTTCCACGATTTGGGTCTGGCGCGTGAAGAACCCTCGGCGAGAAACAAAAAGGGTGATTCAAAGACGGCGATTTTCGGGTTCGGAAATTGCAGGTTTGGTTTTTCGGGTAAATAAAACAAGCGAATAATAAAATATAAAAGAGAGAGAGAAAGAAAGAACAGAACAGTGTTGAAGAAAGAAGAAAGAGACACGGGTTTGTCGTTGTTGGTGTTGTGTGACCAGAAACCCTTCTTCACCACTGAATGTGAAATCTCTGAAATTCACCACCTCCATGAAAGAGGCGTTATTCATTTTTCTCACTTTTAATAATTTTTACTTTTCTTTTTTCGTTGTTTCACCATTTATTATTATTAATTGACTTTCACTTCATTGGTGTAAATGGAAAAAATAAATAAATAACTGTTTATTCTAAGAATATAAGGAAAATTAATTTATTACCAATTATGAGGAAATAAATTAAATTATTTATTTTGCGTGTGATTTAAACAAGATCAGTTTCGTAGCTAATTCAAAAAAACTAAAATTTATGGAAATACTTTGCATTTTCACTAAAAGGGACAAAGAATTTATCGACATTGAGCCGTTACTCCCTTAAATAAGTGGTTAAAAAAACACTAAACCTTTGATTATGAAAGTTACAAAATACATTAATCAGTAATTGTTATTATTATGAGATAATTAGTTTTTATGAAAAAGAGAAAACACGTTTAATACATTGTAATTTATTATTTAACGATACATTTACTGAAAGTATTTTTGATTTGCAACTGGCTAACTGAAAACTTAATTTACTAAATTATTATATTAAAAATATTTAATAAATAACTTGATAAATGTAATATTATAATTTTTAAATTTAATTATATAAATAAAATTTTTATTTTTAATAAAAATATTTTTTTATTTAATTATAATTTGATATTTTTAAAATAATTAATTTTTTTTAATATTTCTGTTTATTTCTAAAAGTTGCATGTGTTATTTTGATGAAGAGAAATTGTTTTATAAAAATGAGATAATAGAATAAGTGTTAATGAAATTTATTTTATTAGAAAAAATTTAATTTAAATAATTGATATATTGAAATTTTATTTGCAATTTTTATTGTGAATAACATAACAATATATAATGAAATTTCGTTACCTCAAATTAATTTTTTAATTTAAATTTCATTAAAAAAAACAACCAAACATATATACTAAAATAGTACAACAATTAATCATTTTTAAATTGAAATAGACAATAGTATATAGAAATTTAGGAATAACAAAAAATAATTTAAAATATAAATTATAATAATAATTAAATATATCATCAACTAAAAGTAAGAAGATAGGTAAAATAACATATTACTATCAATTATAAACTTCTAAAATAAATTGTTTTAAAGTATTTATTAAACACGATTATATTGATCAAACTAATTTACAACTAATAGAATAAGATATTGGTTAGTTTATTGGTCTTTACCAATCACACTCTTTTATATTTATATTTATTATTTATTAATAACATTATTATTGTTGTTATTTGCAATGTATGAAATTCTATATTTATCTAACATTGTATTAGATTTTAATCTATTTTTTTATTAATGTGAATGTATCATATTATTCTTAAAAAAAATTGTAAAACAAGTATTTTATAAGACTTTTTATTACTTTTTATTTAATTATTAATAAATAAATTTCTTTAATATAGAAAAAATATTTTTATAATCCAAAATCTTGTATAATATCCAAAGTCTTAAATTGTCTCAAACATATTGCAATACAATAAAATGTCCTCTTATATAAGAATCATATTAGACTAAATCATGAAAAAGTCTTTCTTATTATTAGAAACCATTTTGGAGCAAGTGGGACCCAGCTTCGGAAATTGAATGAAGACAAGAATTATGATAGAGATAGTCAATTTTTTTGGCTCTCCATCATTCAAAAAACTGAAGACAGAGACAGAGAGAGAAAATTGAATGGTGAAAAAATGTAGAAAAAAATTAAAATAGTAATAATGAAGTGAGAGTGAGTAACAAATGGAAGTGCCAAGCTGGGCGTAGAACCTTTCACTTTCATTCTCTTTTCACCACATGACTTTCTCGTGATCTTCTTAATTTTCTTTTCCTTCTGACCTGGTAATCTTTTATGGGAGTGCTGAAATAAATGAATCGAGCAGATAGAAATTGAAAAATGTAAAGTATTCTAGAATTTCTTTTTCCTATAAAAACCTATTTACTATAAAAATTTAAAAATTATTCCTGTTTTTAGAAATTCAAAATCAGGTGAATGAAATAGCTTTTTTTAAATAATATTTTTATATTATAATAATTTAAATATATATTTATAAATAAGTTAGCAATATGTCATGTCATCCTTTTTTAACATATTAATATAATTATATTTATCAGAGATAATTATTTTTTTACTTAATCATATATATATATATATATATATATAATACACTTGTAAATTTTAGTTTTTACTTTGTATCCTTACTTGTTTATTTTTGGATGAGAAATTGAGAGATTTGTTTATCTACAAAATTCTTTTTAATATTAATACTTTATTTTACATTGGTAGATAAAACATATTAATTAGATGATTAATGTGAAGAATAGGACATATATTAATTAGAGGATTAATATGAAAGGTAGGAGAGATGTGGAATGTGATCAAGATGGATCTTTATAAGGTAATTGGAATCTTCATATTCTAAACTAATAAAAGCTTCATTTCTTGATAAGTGACTAAATTATCTATATTTGTATTCTAGGTTGTTTATAGAAAGACTACGGACGGCAAATAATGGATTGCCATAATCTAGCGCCTCTATTTCACAAATGTTTTATTTTCATGCATAAAGAGTATAATAGGAAATCATCTAAAAGAATATCATACTAAAATAAATATAATTCATATTATTTCATATTAAAAATATTTGAATTAATTTTATAATAGTTAGTTGGGACAAATGAGTTTTATTATAATTAATAAAAGAATACAGTATCAAATCATATTGAATAATATTTACTCATTCAAATATTTAATGTCAAATCTCCATTTACAGTGTATTTATATATTTATTTATTAATGACCTTATTATTCTTATAATTGTAGATTATATATAAATAAAATAAATAACGTGAACTAGTACCTAACTTAAAATAAATAAAATAATTTAAATAAATAAAATGGATGATTATATAACTGGACATAAATAAAAAAATTAAATAAATAAAATAGACTAACAAATAAGTAAAGATAAATTAAATAATATAAATAAATAAAATGAACCATACACTGAAGATATATTAAATAATATAAATAATAAAATGGAGTAGTGTATAAGTAGAGATTGTTGGATTAATTATTTTATGGACATACATAAATTAATAATTTGTCTAAATTAATTTATTTGCCACAATATTATATAACTATTATTGTTATTATTTATTGGGTTACATAAAATAATATTATTTTTATTGTGTAAATACATATTTGAGTGGGTCAGCTGATAATAGGTGGGATAAGCATATTATTAATTAATAATAATAAGAAGAGTCCCCTTAGGACTGTCCATTATCATAATTTTATGTCTATCTTATTAAGGAATAAAATTATAGTTCTCTCTATATGTTCTTCTGACCTTTGAAGCAGTTCGTATACACTTTTCGTTTTATTTGTCTCTGCAGAGATCATTGATTCAAGGAAAAACAGAACCAACAGCATGATGAATCAAAGTTCTTCTTTTTCTTTTCCAGGTTATAATATTTCTTATTCTTATATAATCGGATTACTGATATGCTATAATCAAACTAAATTAGAAACACTAAATTGATTATTTCTTTTAGAGATAAATTAAATAATATAAATAAATAAGATGAATGAATTTAAAGTCACCTTACTCAAAAAAATTATAAATAAAATAAACAAATAATTAAGATGATAAATATCTTATATTTTAAAATAAATTATCTATTATTATTTTATTAATTTTTATTATTATTATTTTCTTCATGTTGATATAAATAAATAATAATAATATAATTTAAACATATTGCTTCTATAAAATATTGTATTATAAATCTTTAGATTTTATATGTAATACCTTATAAAATATCTCTAGAATAAAAACTAACCTAAAATTTTACTTTAGAGATAAATAAGTTAACACCTGAATTTTATTTTTTTAACAAAAAATTTGTTTAAGCAAATAAAAATTTGTTATTTAGTTTTTATTTTTATAGCAACCACTAATTATCTATAAGAAGATAGTCTGTTTATAAAAGCTACCCACTCTCTCTCAAAAAAAATTATTCTTTCCCTTTTTTTTGTCTTCTCTCTAAAATTCCATCTTTCTTCCTTATTAAACTGACAATCAGAGGTCATTCCTAACATTGACTAGAGCAAGAGTATCCGATTAGATTCTTGAACAAAGTTAGACTGCCTGTGATTTTAGGTTTTTGGAAGTTCTTTGAGTATCTCTACTCTATAGGGGTAAGGAAGACTAGTTTAAATGTTTTAATGGATATTGTAATTATTTATTATATTAAATATGAATTGGATGAATTTGAATTGAATGGAATGAATGTTTATGTATGGTATGATATAGTATCAACGTTTGTGAATTATGTGGTGTGTGATCAAGACATAGTATCTTCAGGAAAAGAGATACTCGTGTTGAGATTATTAGGATGTGCATTGTTTGGTGATTCGATCTATCTAAGGAGGTATCCTGACTCTATTGGTACATTGGATTCATATAGATGAAGAATACCAATTAGTGAAGAGTCGAAGGAGGTTCATATGGCGATGTGCGAGGTTTGAAATATGAGCTGATCGAAATAGGATATATGGATTAACCCTATGCATATGGGAACTGTACCTGAGGTTTGAATAGGAACCGATCAAGACAGATTGTGTCTGAGGTTTAAAATATGAGCCCGATCGGAACAGATGGATGGTATATGACAGGTGCAAATCTCTGAGCCCAACTCAATGCATGAGTCTTCCGAAAGTAGAGAATCTAGTGTCTTTGTATGTGAATCAATATATGTATGATATGAGATAAATTATGAAAGTTTGATTTGTTGTAGTTTGGTTGAGATAGAAATTTAATTTATCAAAATACATCTTTTTTTTAAACTTTCTAGCTTACCCTTCTTCTTTTTAAATTTGCGATTATCTTGTATTACACATGAGTAACTTTATTTTATTTTATTTGTAATTTTACAAATATATTTTTATTAAATCTTATGTAGAGAAATATATTTTAAAATACATGATGAATGTATAAATTTTTATATTCAAGATTCATTATATAAGTTTTATACAATAAAGTTTCTATACATGGAAAATACGGGATGTTACATTATATAATACATTATATTTAATTTTTCAAAGATAAACATTTCAAAATTAATAAATTTAAATTATATTTATAATTACACTACTCGTATTTATAAATATTATAATATGTTATATGTTTTCAATAAATAACATTTAAAAAAAATAAATAATATTTTATACTTTATATAATGTTATATTATAACATTTTATATTTTATAAATAATATTTTACAGATTTATGAATAATACTATAAATATATTATATTTTTTCAATAACTAAAATTTTAAAAAATAAATTTAAATTATATCTATAAATATAACTTTATATTTAGTTTTAGATTTAATTTTCAAACAATTATTATTTACATAAATCAAATATATATAAATCTGAATGCCAATTATTCTTCTATTAAATTTTAATTAAGTAATTAATATTTACTAATTTTATGTATATAACAAAGAACTAAATACTAAATATAAGTGATAATTATTTTAAAGTAACAATAATTTTATTTTAAACGTGTAAATTATGTTATGCATGACATTACATTAATTATCAATGAAAAGTGATACACTACTAAATTTTTCTCTTCTTGCATTCATCCATCTTTTATTTATCTTCATTTAACCAATCAAATTTCTTCAAATACCAAAATAACTCCTTAATTGTAGGGTAGCATAACTCTTATTTAGGCAACCAAGTCAATCTTCTTTAATGATTTTTTAGTAAATAAGATTGTTGTAACTTTTTTCTTTATCTTATTTTATTATTAGATCATTTAAACTACTTCAACGCTGTTCATTTTTTTCAACGAATTCGTTGAGGAATTTTGAAAAAAAGAATTCCAACAAAACATCATTAATATAATTTTATGAATTTTTTTTAGCTTTTATAATCCAATTTTTATATAATATAAGATCGCGGAAGGAAGATGATTATTCTCTTAGTTGATAATGCATGAAAGTGGTATCAGAACCTCTAAAAAAAGTTTGTAATCAGATTACATAAAATGTAGTATGATAGTGAGAAGTTTAAAAAAAATCTAATTATCATGTATACATGTGGTTAGTACATACAAACACATTAACTATGATTACAACACATTTTGATAAGATGCAAGTATTTTTATGATAAGATGCAAGTTCAATCTTAATGTCAAATCTAGGACACTAATAATAAATAATAACATGTTTTAATATGTTTAACAATTTACTTGATTATGAAATAGGTATTAGATGCTGTCTAAATTAGCATAAGATACTTGATTACAAAGCTTAAAAGAACGTCTTGAAGTATAAATAAAAGTGTTATATACACATCAAGATAAGATTATGTCCATATAGCAAAAGGTTATAATAAAATAAGATGTAGTCATATTTAAAACTTAACATGTTCAAAGAAAGACTTGTTCCTTTATAAAATAAAGACTTTTGAGACTCAAGACAAATATAATAATAACACACTCAACATAAAGTCTTAGCAAAGACATAAGACACATTCAATATGAAGAATCATTAATGCAAATTGTTTTGAACCTTAAACACATCTTACACCTATTAAACACAATATGTTTTGCAAAAAAGTAACATGTTTGAGAGTTGTAAAAATGTGAACTAAAATTCTTTTAAATGATGATTCTAACATAGTGTGCCAACCACCTAAGATTGTATGCTCAATATGGTGCTATTAAAACAACAAAGGTGTTTTAGGCCTTACCACAACAATTTAGGTGTGGCACTAAAAGGTGTCACCTAAAATTCAAGTATGTTCTAAAGATGCGTTGATATAAGGACAAATTATAAGACAACAGGTGAACTTCAACAATTCAAGTTAGCATGTTTATAAAAGGAAGCTTCCAGGAATAAAATCAACTAATAAATGTATGAGATATACACAATCAACATAAAATTCTTACATGTAAAGAAAGTTAAAAAGCTTTAATTGCTAAGCAGAATCAATACATTTGATAGACCAATATAGAAAGAGCTCATATTTTTATATTCTTTACTTAGTGAAGTTCATATTTTATAAGCAAAGAATGTTCATTTGTAATATTCCGATAGTGAGAGTTTTCTTGTAAAAGCTCAAACAACTCACTGTTATATAACCTAGAGAGGTTTTATGTATTTAGCTTGAAGAGACGTTATATACTTGATGTTTAATCTTAGGGGAAGATTAGCTAATAGTCTAAAGAGGCTTTATATATTCTTGTAAGATAAAAGTAGCAAACAAAAACAAACTTGTAATCATTTGTAATTAGTGAAACTCTTTCTAGGTAGGAGAACTAAACATAGCTTAGGTTAAGGTGAACCATTATAAAACTCAAACGTTCATTGGATTTTCTCTTACTTTAGGTCATCATCATAAAGTTTTATACAAGTTTTAACACCATTAGATTATCTCTTTTAGCGTCTAATTAGATTAGCCCGTGAAAGTTTTCCAAAGCATTTTTAAGCTTTGTTCAAACTTCCTTTCTCCCTTCCTTAATCAAATAGTTTCTTTCAACATGTATATCAATGTGGTTTACCAATTTGAGCAAGTACTACAAGTTTATGACAATATAGAAATGCCATAAACTTCCAAAGGTCACCCTAAATTTGGCATAATACAAACAAAAAAAGGATGTCAAGAAAATAAGTTTAATCAAATTATTGTTATTATTGTCTTCCACATGTTCCAATAATCCTCACACATCAAGCTCCAACTATTGAAAAAATTGAGTATTTCATGTCTTTCATGTATTGTTATAATGTTAGTCTTTATTTAACTAGTAAATCTATATTTTTTTTTTCACTTTTTAGGAAATGTTTACAACCATTAAATTAAGTTACATGCATAAAAGAATAATCATGGTAGAAAAAAATTAAACCTAGGCTCAAACACAAGAAAAGTAAACTTATATAACCAGTTTTTATACACGGTTTATAACCTTGTGAACAAACATGATAAACATAGAAAAGGTACATTATATTTGGTGGCATGAATATAACAATATGAAACCAAGGTTTAACCAAACAAATAAATTCTACATTAAAAAAATAGTTTAATGACCACTTTAATTAAATACTTTAATAAAAACTCAAATGAAAATTTTCCTTAAGAAATGAACTTTAATTCTAACTCAACCTTACAAAAGTAACTTTTGAAAGGTGATGTTTGCATCCGCTTATATATATATATATATAATAAATTGATATTATCTCTAATCAATGTGAGATTTCCGCCACATTTCCCTTACTTGAGACTGTCCAACTCGTGCATGAGACTAGATATTTATGGATGGTCCAATAAAGGGTGACACGATGACCTATCAAACCTCGATAAAATAGACTCTGATATCATCTTAAGAAGTGAAGTTTAAGCCTAACTTCACCTTAAAAAATCTGCTTGTAAGGTCAAGTTTGTACCTACTTATATATTATTAATTTGTCTTATCTCTAGTTGATATGGATTCTTCAACAAATCTTTAAAAAAAGTATAAAAAATACAATTTATTAAATTAATCATCGTAATACTACAATTTTCATTTCACGTAATAAATAAAACTAAATTATTCCTATATATTAAATTTACAAAATTAATATTATTAAAAAAATAAAGTATCATAAATTAAATTTCAACTTACTAATATACATATATAAAATATTAAAATTTTTTCAATTAATTATATTGTAAATTATTAAATTTTCAAAATCTAAAATTAATTAAAATATAATTATAGATATATTATTAATTTTGTATAAATGAAATTTAATCTTTTATGATTTAAATATAATTTTAAAAGAATAAAATTGGTTGTTTTCACACTAAAATAATGTTGATTTTAATAGGGTTTCTAACGGAGGTTATAGAACCTCCAGTGAGACACACACGTAGTGGTGGGGAGGGTTTCAAACCCATGGTAAGTTTAGACAATTTTCAAAAAAATTGCAGTAAAGTTTTATTATTTTAATTTTTAATTAGTTTCAATACTTAGATTTTTTTTTCAGAAGCTTCAGTTAGCACCGCACATTGGGTTTTTCATCTCCAACTTGAGGCTCCAACTCCAACTTTAACTTTATGCAGGGATTTCATCTTCAACTCCAACTCGCAACTCGTTTATAGTCACAACTCGTTAGAAATCGTCTCCAACTCGTATAGGTTAATCATCTCCAACTTGTGTAAGTAGACCTTATTTGATATTCGTTTTCCCTATTTCAAAATTGATTTTCACTTTCCCCATTTCTCACACCCCAAATCACTTATGCGACTGACTATTAGTGGGTTGTTTCTTTTTGTGAACAAATTATTCTTAGGTGTTGCATTGTAACTCCAGAATTGAGTCAAGTGTTTCTGTTCGAGAAAGGTTCAGTGTCGAGGGTGTCTCTAGTTCGTCTCTCGATTTGTTTGTTGATTCTTTTTCTTGTATATAATATGATGCCCTTTTGTGGAACACGTACGAGGCGTGGTTGGTGAAACACGCCAAGGCTTACAACGCCATTGGGAAAAAGGAGAGAAGGTTCCAAATTTTTAAGGATAATTTAAGGTTCATTGAGGAGCATAACAATGAGGTAGAGAATAAGAAGTTCAAGCTTGGATTGAATAGGTTCATGAATCTCACCAACGAAGAGTATAAGACCTCATTCTTGGGAACCGAGAAGAAGCTTAGGTCCAAGAAGAGTGGTCACTACACTTTTCGCGTCGAGGAGAGCTGCTTACCATGGTGGATTGAAGGGAGAAGGGTGTCGTTGCCTCGTCAAAGATCAAGGTCAGTGTAGTGAGTTTTATTCAACATGTGTTGCTTTTGATTCAAGGTTACAATTCTATTATTGTAAATATATCTGTGATTATGTGAGAAATTAAAACATCAATGTAAACTTCTTAATTATAGAATATGAAACTAATATCTTATAACATGGCAATTCAATGTTTCAAGCTTTTCTATAAAAGCTGGAGATTAAACGTGAGGAACAAAAGAAATTATGAATATATGTTATTAATAGTTTCACATTTAAGATCTTTTTCGTATAAAGAAATAATGATATGTTATCTTTACTAAAAACTTTCATTCTTTCTCATACTATTAAATGGTTTAAAAACTACACATTGTGAGACAAAATATTGGACCACATGAGGTGCTTGCAAATTAATCATGAGAACTAAACATAATTGTAACTAATATGATTAGACCTCTAACATATGCAAATTTGGTTAAAAATTGCATGCTCTTAATCCATAAGATACAAACTAGATATTAGCTAATAATCCTATAAACATTTATTTGAGCAAAAAAAGAAACCATTTATTTGATTCCAGAGTCAAATAAGTCATCACTGCATTAGTAAAATCTAACTCATGTCACATGCCATGATTGATTACATAGTGAAATAGAAAATCACTTTGCTAGCAATTATTGAGTAGAAAAGAAAAAAATGTTCCAAGTAATTTATCGTACATTATGTCATATACCTTTCTTCTATTATAGGAAAAAAATGTGGCTACAAGGTTAGTATAGGAGAGGTGTGGATAGCTGCACATAAACATCTTAATGGAGCATTTCTAACTGATAAAGCGAGGGAAATTGATGTAAGTTCAATTCTCATAAAGTCTATAATTATCAACCACACTTAATGTAATTCTAATTACTTTCTTCTTTTGTTATTTGTAGGAAAAATTCAAGCATAAGGTCAACCTCATCATCATCCATATCAAAAGGAATATTAAGTATCGACTCCTTAGCTTATGCTTTTGGAAGCCGAGAACATTACGGACGTGTTAGGGTTTTAGGTTTGGGTCCTTGTCCATCTAAAGGGTTAGGCTTCAATGCTCATTCATATAGTGAGACATCTTCAAGTTTTCCTTCTTGTACAAAATTACAGAACCAGGTTTATAATATTTAGTTTTTCCTTCAGCTTTAAAAAACCAATCACTGAAACTACCATTAGATAAGTAGTTGTTAGTTCATTGGATACATTGTCTAGCATGAACCAGAGGGATAACTATCCTATTAAACCTTCATATTTAACCAATGGACAATATGTTTGTCATGAGTTACATAGTTTAAATATCTTATGTCCATCAATCATACAAAATAGTTAATAATTTCTCAGATTGAGATAATTAGATGGATGACTTCCATACATTAAATCTTAACATTTGGCCATTATATTTAGTAACTACTGGAAATTGGAGATCACACCTTGTCACAAGGTACATAGTTTCAATATCTTAGGTCAATTATACATAGTTAAAATACCACACCTATTGAAGAAAATATGGAAGAATATCACGTAGACAGTCCAAAAATGTGCTTAGAAGGCAACTACTAACCCCAATTAGGAGAGTTGATCATGTGGTTGATAACCCTATTTCTTGAGGTAGACAAATAAAAGACTTGGTGGTTATTGTTTAGTAACTTGTCGAAGTTGTTCATAGAGAAGGAAACTCTTTCTTTAGTTCATTTCTACTTAATAATCGGACAACTATATCCTGTTCAACATTCTAACTCCAAGCATGTTATGATTCTTGCATAATAATAATGATTAATAATAGATTTGTTAGTAAATTAATAGGTATCAATTCGTGTCAAAAATTGTGCTTGACTTCATTTTATATTTAAAACCAACCTAAACACTTGCTCATTAAACCACTAGTAGCACTGAACCCATCTATCTACTGCTAATTTGTTTTGATTATATCCAACTGTTGCTTCACTAAATTTCTTCATTGTTATCTGTTTAAACAGTAAACATCACATCATAAGCTGTTATTTATAAGTTGCCCTAAGTATGAGGATTAAATAGTCTTGTAATATCCTCTAGCTACCTCCTTTGCTATGTTGGCTCCCATTAAAGTTGGATAATTGGTTCCTAGTTATTTGGTAATGAGATTAGAGATCATGCTTGGCCCTTCCTTCTTGACCACCATCCCTTTGATAAAAGAAATTCCCTTTGCATCTGCCCTTACTTTCCTTACAAGCCTCTTGCATATTCCTTCTATAAATTGATGTGGGGTTACAAACACCAACATGTTGGCATTCTTAATTGCAAACAACCATTTAGAACAAAAGACAAGTTCAATTAAATTGTCCATCAATTTTAATATTATTCAATTTGACTAGTTTCATTGAATTTGTTTTGTAAAATAGGTTTTTATATTGACATCACAAGTCAATAAAATGAAGGCAATGATGACTTTTTTCGTGCAAAATTATCCTAGAGAATTACCTCATGACTTTGCTATGTTTTAAGCATCACCGGTAGTATTTAAATCTTGATTAAATTAATACATATTTTATATTGCAATTTTAATGTTATTAATTATGATTTTTTTATATATTATTTATCTAATAAAGGAAGTGTTCCTAATAGAGAAACAAATGATCAACATCAAGAACCATAATTAAATATTATTGTGTTTTTAATTATGTACAATTTTATGACTGAGAACAAAGGATAGTGTCATGTTTCACTAGTTTTACAAACTTTGTTGTAATAGTTATGTTACCTTGTAGACTGTGTTGTGCTCCTTTTATGAATGGTACTAATTGTGATTATACTTTATATATTAGGTGTCTGATCAAATAAGTATTCCTAATGAAAAAATAAATGATCGACATCAAGAATCGTAATTTAATGTTATGGTGTTTTTAATTATGTATAATTCCATGAAAATGATAGTGTAATGTTTCAGTAGTTTTACAAATTTTGTTGTAACAATTATTTTACCTTGTTGTAGACTTAGTTGTGCTCCTTTTGTGAATGTTTCATTCAATTACAAATAACAATATTCTAAACTATTTACCATTTATCATTTTTTTAGTTTTTTGTTCAAGATTGATGAGCATTAAAAAAGATACAATGCATTTAAAAAAAACACAATAGATAAAATTAACAAGATTTTGAAACCACTGCAACTAACGGTGATTTTCAAATCATTGGAAGTAAGGGTTTAGAATACTACTAGAAGTAACGAGGGTTTTGGAAGTCGTTGGCAATAACAGGAGTTTCGAAAACTGTTGGCAGTGGCAGGGTTTTTAGAAACTGCTCGAAGTAACAAGAGTTTAGGGAACCGTTGGTAAATAATTTTCATGAAGTTAGTAAAAATCGCCAGTAATCTATTAGTGATGTTGGATCTACCAAGGAAAAATCAATCTGCAAGTAATGTTTTTAAAGAGGATTAAAATCATCCAAAACACTAAATATAACCCTAGTTAAATATAATTTTTCTTGTAATATCAAAACAAATCTACTATTGTGAATATTTAGTTAAATGTTTGATTTTCGTATATTTTTTGAAAAGTAGGTTTCTTTGTTAAAAAAAACGTTATAATGTCTTTTCCTAATCCAACATAAAAATAATTATAACATGATTTATGAAAATAATTATCTAAAAAGATTAATTATAATTTTGATCTCAATATTTTATAAATGTTGTAATTTAGTTCTAAAATATTTTTTTGTTACTTTAGTTCATTAATTTTTAATTATTTATAATTTTATTTAATTTTTTATATTAAGAATGTTGATTTTTATGGTTAAAGTTTCCTTATTAGGTGCGTCTGATTTAATAACTTAGAAATTAAATTAAAACTAAAATATAAGTCAAATACATGTTTTTTTTTTTTTTTTTTTTTTTTTTTTGTGATGGTCTTATTGGTACAAAGTGTTCATTGATTTTTTCAATAACTAATCTTAATAATCTAGCTAACCAAGTTTAGTGAGGTGTTTTATTTGAACCATGTTTTTTCCATCCACAAGACTTGAAATTAAGATCTTGCTTAAACGGACCGATTACAACACCATTTAGACAAACATATTGAAGGACAATTACATGTTTTGTTTGTGTTAGGAATAGTTTTCTCAAATTATAAAACCCTGGCCTATAGAACTTTGTTCAATCAATGAGTTACGGAAGGAAGATAACCCTCACATTGAAGATGAAATAAATGTGTAGAAATGGAAATATCACACAAATAAAATTATAAAAAAATTAATTTATTATTAAATATATCTAATTAATTATACAGTTACTCTTACTACGTAATATACATAATTCATATTTATATGTAACTGCAGTTGTTTGTTTTTTTTTTTCTAGCATTTTACACCCCCAAAGGCTATGCATTTATATTAGTATAAAAAGAATTAAAGTCACATAATAAATAAATTTAATATCTTAATTTTGAGCTTGTGAATTTGTCAAATGCCTATTATTTCCGTTCCTTTAAATGTAATTGGAATTATTTAACAATTCTCCCTTTCTAACTACATCTTGGAATTTTAAGATAAAACTTTATTAGTTGAAGTAATTTTAGGATTGAGTTGTTTTTGACAAAAGCTTTTTCAGAATCAATAACTCACAAGAGCAGGTTGATTGAGAATAAGAAATGAACAAGAATTTTTAAATGGTTCACTTTTTTTAGAGTTACATTTAGTTGTCTAGATACACTAGCTAAGCTTACATTATGATAATGTTATTACAAAAATGTATGTTCAATACAAATAACATAATAAATCAACTCTTGAACCTCATAAGATTGAATTTCTAATTCAATAACACCTTATTATTACACTAAGTGGAAACTCTATCCAAAAACAATAAAATCACAAAAACAAAAAAAAATAAAAAATAATGGAACAAATTCACCTAAAACTTAAGAAGCACAACAGTAGAAGAAAATACAGGTGAATCTCTATGTTTTTCTCTAACACCGAGAGAGTGATCTTGAAATCACCCAAAGAAAGTTCCAAAAAATAATATTAAGTCAGAAATAACTCTATCTCAACATTATAAAAGATTTTTAAAATGTAAGTTTAAAGATCGTATAAAAAAAAGTTTCAAAATGAGAGAATTATATAAAATTTTAACTATTAGTTTTAACATACTACATTTCAAATTATTAATTTCACTCTTGAAATTAATGGATTAAACTGAGTTTTAACATATTAAACTATAGTAGTTCAAAATCTTATGAAACCATAAGAAAGATTAATCTATTACAAACTTGTTTTAACATATTAAAACCATTCCTACATAACTATTCAAGGTTCTAAGTAATCTCAATTGATTAATATTAATATCTAATAAATTAAAATACTCCAAAATCAGATAAGAACATTTTAACAAATTAAAAACATATTTTAATCAATTAAAAAAATTATCACCAAGATAAGTTTAAAAAAAAAAACGAGGTAGCTTTTTAATAGTAATTATAAGGTCAAACTACTCAAAGAGAAACTTATAAATAGGTATATCTTATACAACACATTTCCTAAACACATATAAGTCTTCAATTTTCAAGAATCTTAAAAGAGAGTTGGACTCATCAAATGTTGATTATCTTCAACATCATTGACATTGTTTTCGATTGATACATGTCTTCTAGCTTCTTCAAAAGGCATAAGCATTAATTTCTTGAGACACATGATGAAATACACTATGAATTCACTTTCTAATCAAGCCAATTGTTTTTCTATTCATTTTCTTCAACTTCGCATCTTTAGCAGGATCAAGGTTTATACCTTTATACTATATATGATCATAGTAGTATTTACAATAAGGGAGATCCTCCATTCATGGTTTCCAAAGTGTATAACTATTGATAGTGAGTTTAATTACGACACCAAATGAATCATCCATTCTTCACTGTGAAAATAATTATAATAATTATAATAATGATGATGGAGCCAAATTTAATAAAAATTGGGTAACAAACTTATTGGATGATGTGTCATTGGCTTTGAGTTTATGTGGTAGCTAACGTGGTCATTTCTCAATCAGGTTTTGAGTCTTTTTAACACTCCATCTTCCTCAGAACCTAAACTTAAGTTTTGATACCATTGTTGGGTCTTTCTAAGGGGAGATTTGACACCAGTGAGCTATAAGCCAACTAAGAAACTATAACATCACCTCTTATCCAAAACCTTAATCAATGAGTTTGTAAGTTTTCTTTCTTATATGTTGTTCAATTTTCATATTTCTACTGGGACTCAAACTCAAGCTTGAATTTCTAGCAATGTCTCCCTAAAATGTGAGTCTCTCTCCCACATTCATTACCTTCGCTCGTGCAAAAACACTTCTAACCACAAGTACCTTACTATTGATATTTAATTATACCATTGTTTATCATAACTTGACACACTTGCTTGAAACTTCCATCAAGAAGACTTCAATACATAAAAATTATTTATGCACTCTATATCATACTCGTCTAAGTTGGTTACCAAGATGAATCATTGACTCTGATACCACTTGTTAGATAAATGAATTGTCACACAAATAAAATTGGAGACAATAATCAATTTTATTATTAAAAGAATATGATTGTTCTAAAATACCCAATTAATCACACTATCCTTATTATATAATAAACACTTCAAAAAAATCTTTGTATTTATTTGAAATTGTAGTGGCTATGTTTTTTTTTAGCATTTTACAATTTCAAAGGCTATTTATTTATCTTAGTATAAAAATAATTAAATTCACCTAATAAATATATTTTTTTCCTAATTTTGAGCATGTGAAATTGTCAAAAGCATTTTATCCTTTGGCTTCCTTGTAACTGGATGTAATTGAATTTATTCAACAATAAAACCTTAAAATTAAGTAGACATTATTCTTAATCATGTGGAAGTGTATTTCGTTGGTATAAATAATCTTAAAGCTTAAACATTTGATGCTCTCAACCACTTTGATGCAAGTGATGATGATGTTGATCTCTAGTTTAATATTGAGTTTCGATTGTAATTTGTGTATAAAAAGTGTTGTAAGTGGTTTCTTAATCCTTGATCTTGGAAATGTTAAGTAAACAATTCGTTTGGAAGTGTTTTAACTTTTTTAAAATGTTTATTTTTTAATACATTAAAAATCATTTTAATTTATTAAAATGTTTCTTAAGTTTATTGAGTTTTCAAGAAATAATATTTTACTCAATTAAAACTTCATTTTAAAATGTTAAAATCAATAAAGCACTTCTAAGTCTAGAAATCTCACAAAAGAAAAATATAGTCGAACTTCTCAATAGGCTCTCATTGTAACAATCTAGAAAATCTATCATCTGAATAGAAATGGTAAAAGTGGAATAAACACTTGATTATTATATTATTAAACTGAAAACACGTATTTATAGAAAAAGTAAGTAATTAAGTCTCATTTCCACTCGAACCATCATCTCTCTAAAACCCTTAACTCTCTTTTTCCTCTGACTTCTTTCTAAGTCTTCGCTTTCGTACCTCATCAGTTTCTCAAGCGGAGCTCACCGTTGGACTCGTGACGGAGAATAGAGCAAGTCTACCCGATCAAAAGAGTAAGTTCATTTTCTGCCCTCTTCCCTTAGAGCAATTTTTAGGTTTTCATTTTCCTCTGCCTTATGAGCTTGCATGTGGCCTCTGAGTTATCAGATAGTGCCTCTGTAAGCTCAGTTCCCTAGTGTTTTAGTCTGATCGTTGATCAGAGATCCTTTGGTGTAGATTCGAGTTCTTAAAGATCTTTAGGCTTTGGGGCTGTTAGAGACAACTTCTAGTGCAATTCAGGTAAGGGGAGCTGACTTGCATGTTACCTGATTTAAGTTTGTTTGTGATTTAGGGTTTCAGTTATAATATATCTGTGAAAATGCACCTGTGATGATTTATTTGATGGCATGAAACTTAAGTTGAGTTCTTGATTGTTTATTCATTCTGGTATGTATGATGAGTATGTGGTAATTGTTGGAATGCAAGTTGAATTTCTAGTTAAGTTAGTCATCTGAGACATGTGTATCTGTGGTAGTAAAAACTGCATAAATTGTCTGATAATTGATGTTTTCTGCATAATTTTCCCAGGCGACATCATCTCGCCCAAGCGAGAATGACTTCGAGTAGCAACTATGCTCTCTTGACTGTTTTTGCCCAGGCGGGAAGTTCCTCGCCCAAGCGAGAAAGTAGTTTCGCTCAAGCGAGGGTACGGTTGCCCAGGCGAGAAAGCCCCTGGAGTAAGTGTGCTCTCTGGAGTGTTTTTCCCTAGGCGAGAAATCTTTCGCCCAAGCGATGAGGTATTCTCGCCCAGGCGAGAGTATTTTAGCTAAGGCAAAAAAAGACGCTGCTCTCTGGACTATTTTCGCCTAAGCGATAAATTTTCCGCTAAGGGGGTATTTTCACCCGGCAAAATTGGTCTAGCCCAAGCTAAAAAAAAAAAAAATTTGGCTTTTTGTTTTCGATTATTTAACTCTTTTGGAATGCATGTATGTATTTAATAAAATAGATTAATTGATAATTTAAGTTTAATTATACTAATGGTTTAGTGACTTCTTTAAATGTTGAGATTGAAGTGAAGATTGATATTTAAAAGTGAATAAATGCATGAGTAGAGATCTATATTGTCATATGATATTGTTAAAAGTGTTGATAAAGTTGGTCAAAGCCTAGGCATATTGTTTTCAGGAAAGAAAACACCCGTGTCTTGATTAATTAGGAAGTGCATTGTCTAATGATTTGATCAATAACGATTGATATCCTGACTCTACTAGTAATAGGAATTAAATAGATGATCATTACTAGGTGGTGAGAGTCGAAGGAGGTCTGAACTGGGTGACTGCAGCTTGAAATATAGCTGGTTAGGAAAGTCTTAGGGAGACTAACCCTATCATACATGATTGATGATTCATTTGTGTGGGGGTTGTGTGGATTCACAATTTGGAGATGTATGACAGGTGCATATCTCGGGGTCTATTCAATGCACGAGTTTTCCGGAAGTAGAGTCATGTTTGTAGTATGTGAGATTATTATATTGTGATGATACATGAAATTGAATGTTTTTTATTTGTTAAAATTTGGTTAGCTTACCCTTTGCTTTTGGTTGTGTTGTGTTTGATTTTTCTGTCTGTGATGATCGTGTCTTGACACGGGAGCAGATGGTGCTGCATATGGATCTTTGGGAGATCATCTAGGTTGAAGGATACCATTAGGACTAGTATTATATTTTGAAAAACTTGTATCTGATATTGTAAATATGTTTGAAATTTCAATTTAACATTATTATGTAATCTTGATACATGTTAACTATGGAGTACTATAAGATATGCATGATGTTAATACTTTAGTCGCCTTAGTAAAAGCTTTAATTTTGTGAGGTGTTACACTCATCTCTTACGAGTTAAGACTTAACTCATTACAAATTTATTCAACTGACATACTCTTAAACATATGGTTTCAAAGATCATACGACTTGATAAAGTATAAAAAGATAAATGTAGTACTAAAATTAAATTAAATAACACATAAATTTTAGAATTATAAAATATGAAGACCAAAGAAATTAAGTAAAGATACAAAATAAAAATAAAAGGATAAATGTAGTACTAAAATTAAATTAAATAACAGATGCATAAAAATAAATGAAGTAAAAAAGTATATGCCTCAAAATAAATAAGTTTAATAACCACAAATACGTCTATTAAAATTAATATAAAAGTACTCAATATCACTCGCTCCTTACTTTGTAGTTGTGGAACTTATAAGGAGATACTATAAGTTACAATGTCTGTGTAATAGATAGTGAGAAAGAAAAAAATAATAAAAGAGAAGATAAAAAGAAGAGATGTGAGAGAGAGAAAGAAAGGTGATGGAGAAAGTGAGAGATGAAGAGATGGTTGAGAAAGAGAGATATGGTAATAAGGGAGAAAGAATAAAAAATATTAGGTAGATAGGAATATGATAACAGTGAGAAGAAAAAATTTGAAAATAGATAGGATGAAGTAAAGATAGTGAAACTCAATTCATGTGCCAATTAATCAAAGTTTTATTTTTTATTCATAAAATTTAATTCTAAATTATTTAGAAAAATTAAATCATAAAAACATATGTAAATTTTGACAATCTACTCTTACAATTTTTTTTTTTAAAATTTTCAAAATATTATTAAAACAAATAATTCAAGTTTCATTTTGTTATTATCAAAAACATAACATTAATAATCATATAATAAATATTAAATATAAAATGCATGAAATCTATAAGACGTCTAATGACTTAATATATATATATATATATATATATATATATATATATATATATATATATATATTTTTTTTTTTTATATTTTT
>Ga0209489_102175_pt1 | contig 40142 bp, 20 predicted proteins | sample SiratrowhiteBW_FD_187527 | JGI IMG/M metagenome (GOLD analysis project Ga0209489, IMG submission 187527) | Root nodule microbial communities of legume samples collected from California, USA - Siratro white BW (SPAdes) (version 2) | ecosystem: Host-associated > Plants > Roots > Nodule | place...
AAAATTATTAATATATAATATATATTTATATATATATATATATATATATATATATATATATATATATATAATGAAATTCATAATATATGGCAAATTTTCTTAACCAACTTATATATATATATATTTTAACTATAAAGAAATCCTTTTTGTATAGCGTGTTACCTTGAAATTAAATTCCCTTACTCTACAAAAAAAATATTAAATTAAATGAGTTGAATAATGAATGAGACAAAAATGGTCTTAACTGAGAGGCAGTTGATATATGATGACAAATCATTGCCCACGATAATGGTGTTGTGTCCTACGAAAAAGAAGAGAGAAAATAAAAGAAAGGTGACAATTGATAAAATATATATTTTTATATACAAATTATTTTTTATATAGTTTTTATATACATTTCGAAAAGATGTTTTTTAAAGTAATAAAAGGGGAATTTTAATGGCATTTCTGAAGTCCTGAACCATAATGTGGATGAATGTTTTTTTCCTCATTGTTAAATCAGAATAAAAAAGTGCCAACAAGTTGATATTCAACTCCAATGATAATTGTCAAATATTAAAGGAATATAAACTAATGCATGAAACCTGAGTACCTTAAAATTCAATACAATAATCACAATTAAAAAATAAATAAAAAAGTCTCGTAGTTTTATTTGTTATAATATTATCAACTATACATGCATACGCATAATAATTAGAATATACTCTTTTGACTTTAACAAATAAATCACTCCTCTCTACAAATATTCTTCTGTCAAATGTATTATAATTATTTTATGTTTGCAATGAAAAATTTATATCTTAATATTTCACCTTAATTACTTATTAATTGCTGGATTCTTGGTCAACGGTTGGATATAATGTCATTCACGTGTTAGGTGGGTAATGTCACAGGAATGTACATAACAAACCAAAGCGTTTGATATATAAAACATCATAAACTCAAAAAAAGAAAAAAATATAAATGCAAGGATATAGGTATAAAATATATCCGCATTTAATAATTATCAAATACAAAACTAACAGTATGAAACAGTTGTACTTTGTATTTAATTATAGATATACGATTTTCTCTTACTATGTATCCCTTTAGTTATTTATTTGAAAATGTTTTGTTTTAATTCAGGTAAAATATTAATTAATTAATTACTCTATCCAAAATACATAACGTCAGAAAAGTGTTATTAAAAACTATATACAAAATTCGAAAACATCTACAAATTCGAGACTATAATTTGGAAAGTCCATCTTTATCAACTCACTAATTAATTATACAAATAAAGTAGAATAAAATTCGATGTCAGAGCTGTTCATTCCATCCAAATTTGTAAAAAATCTAAACAATTATTAAGCTAATTAACATAATGACATTATAAAATCATAATAATAAAAAAAATGTTTGTTAGCATTAATAGAGTGTTGTGAGGAGTATTATGTTGGTAGCCGACAAGGCATTTTACCTTGGTCCTAAGATTAACGTTGCTCCCCACATGGACCCATTTCCAATCACTATTATCCTATGCAAGCTTCAACCTTAATCCTTCCACAATAAAATAAAAATCAAACAAAACAATTCCTTATTTTTTCAGATAAATTATAAGGAACACAAATTATGGTAAAAGAAAAGAGAATCACAAATTTAGACTCTAGCTAGTTATCAAGCACAGTACCCATTTGTCCCTCATAGAAGTAGTTAGAAGGTTTTGGATTGAGAGGGTAATGGTGGCTCTGATGTAGAATCTCTTGAATTGAAGCCAACCAAAAAGAAAGCAAAAGAGTGGGTCAGGTGAAGAGCGTATTTTGTGAGTTGAAGAGTATGTGTTTGGAGATGTGTCTGTCAGACGCTGACACCTCCTTGCGTATCAATCATGCAATGCAATAAACCTGCCGCCAATTATACCTCTTCTCTTCTCTCTTTTCCCTCAACTTTTCACACCCTTTTTCCTTCTCCTTCTCAAAATATTCATTTTAGTTTTATTTTCCTCTTCCCCCAAATCAATTTCTGGCATTTCCACCAAACATTTGGCGCAGGTTGTTTCTAATGTTATGTTCTGTACACCTACCAGTAGCGGTAGAGTACAACAAACAAATTCCATACCTTTATTTAATGTTTTTTTTTCCTTTTGGTCATTCGATATTAATTATGTTCCTGCTTAGTGGATACTGTCATATTCGTTGTTTTTTGTTCTAAAATCTGCTACCTAAACTGGGCTATCCAAATCTGATTTTTTTCTTAATCTGAGAACTCTCTTTCCTTTTGGGTTAACCTGTGAATTAGGCTATATTTGTTAAAAGAAAATCAAACTCCCCGGGTTACGGTTTGTGGTTTTGTGAATAAATTTGTTTGAATCGAGGGAAAGAAGAGGGTTTGTTCTTGTTGGGGATGCATATTGAGGGTGGTGGAGGAAACCATGGCGAATCTGGTTCCGGGGGTGCTTCTGAAGCTTCTGCAGCACATGAACACGGATGTGAAGGTTGGTGGTGAGCACAGGTCGTCGCTGTTGCAGGTTGTGAGCATTGTTCCGGCGCTTGCAGGGGGCGAGCTTTTCCCAAATCAAGGTTTTTACCTCAAAGTCTCTGATTCATCTCATGCTACTTATGTTTCTCTCCCTGACGAACATGATGATCTCATTCTCAGTGATAAGATTCAGTTGGGTCAGTTTGTGTTTGTTGATCGTTTGGAGGGTGCTTCTCCCGTCCCCATTCTGAGAGGGGTTAGGCCTGTTCCTGGGAGACACCCTTGTGTTGGAACCCCTGAGGATATTGTTGCAACTCATTCCCTTGCTTTCCTTGACAATGATAAGGACAAGAATGGGGTTTCTTCTGGTGTTTCTGCTGACATGGAGAGATCGAAGTCTCCGAGGAAAGTTTATAGTGGTGGGGTTGGAGAGAAGGAGAGGAAAGAGAGAGTGAGATCAAATGGTGTTGGTGGGAGTAGTAAGGAGGAAGTACAATCCAGTAAAACCAGTGCTGTTTCTGGTAGGGGCAAATCTCAGCCTCTGCCTCAGCCAGGCAAGCCTCCACTGAAGATTGAGGTGAAGAAGGAGTCCTTGACCAGATTGAGGTCTACCAATTCACGGTCCATTCCTTCTTCGCCAAGTAGTTGCTACTCGTTGCCGATCTCATTTGAGAAATTTGCCAATGGGGTGAGGCAACACCAGGCTAAGGTAGGGGCTAAGGTGGGAGTGGTGGACACAGGAAAGTTGGTTCGTGGAGCTAGTAGTCCGGCTGCAAAGAAAATTGCAAATCCGATTAGAAATTTGGTGCAGGGAATTGAGATGGGGACTAAGGCTCTGCGGAAGAGCTGGGAAGGGAGTATGGAGGTCAAGACTAGAGACTCCTCCAAAGCCAGGGTTGCATCAAAGTTTGATCCTAAGCCTGAACTAAGTGTGAGTTGTTGCCATTTCTTCTTTTCAGAAACTGTTAATGTTAAATGCCTAGGCTTGTTGGAGTAATTGTCCTTATTGTTTTCCTTTCAAAATTTTATGCTGAATAATCTGCTATTAAGCTTAGTCAGTGTCAGTGTGAAAGACTTGGATTTCATTACCTCCATGGATTGAGTCAATTAAACGACTACATATATCTTTAACCTTAATTTTATGTTCTACCAGACTCCTAGGAGGAGAAGCATTTCAAGCGTAAAAGGGCCATCTAAAGAGGAGGGGAAGATCCAAGCACCAACAAAACCCTCTAAGGAACAACACAACACTCAAACGCCTATAAAGAAGACTCATGCTAATGGAACTACTGCAGAACCAGAAAAGTCGAGCAAGCAAAGAACTTCCATTGGAAAGAAATCAGAAGTTTCTAGCCTCCCTGGAAATTTGGTCAAAGTTTCTTTAAGTAATAGAAAAGTGACAGATGTGAATGTTCACTGGGCTTCACTCCCATCATCTATTTCAAAGCTTGGAAGGGTATATCTCTTAAGAACTCCTTTACTTTCAAAATGTACTTCTTGGTTCTTGGCTGTCAAAGCATATATTGTCCACTGACAGTTGCAATAGAAAAGAGAAAGGAAGGCGAATGTGTTTTTGAAAATATTGTCTGGTGAGATATATAAAAACAACTCAAATAAGTATAATGTATACCGTATAATAAGTGCAGGTATAAAGTTGTATCATGTGATTGTTCCAAATATATATCCTTACTCACTGGATACATCATTCAAAATATTATATGACCTTACTTTATCTTCTGCTCAGATGAAAAATTCTTTAACCATATTGTTTCTTTTTTTATAAACTGGTGTGCAAAAGCATTACTAACGATATTGTTTCACTCTTATTCTATGTTCACATTTGTTACAGGAAGTAATGATGCAGAGAGATGCAGCACAGATAGCAGCAACTGAGGCTATGCAAGAGGCTGCTGCTGCAGAGAGTTTACTGCAATGTCTAAGGTGTGAATATATATTCATACCTGTATTTTCTCCATTACACATTTACGTTTAGGGGTAAAGTTTTAGACGTGGGTAAGTGAAGTGTATTTGAACTGACTTGTAGAGAGGAGAAACCACATGTGGAGAATGTGACATTTTTAAAATCAAAATCAGCCAAAGCTAACAAACTCCAAATCTCGTTCAGGATACTTGTAATTTGCTCTATAACTGTTATGTGTAATCGAGGCAGAGATTTCTTGGACACTTTTGGAAATATTTAGACAAAAAGAAAAGAAAGTGTGTGCGAATGCTATCCATGTGAAATGCCATCCATGTGAAATGCTATCAGAACTGGTTTGTTGCATGATTTAAGGGACAAGTTTGATAGACATATCATGTGCATGTTTCACATTTTAATGATAACTTTGTCGTTTACCATGGTGAGATGCTGAATATATAGAGGACTTCAGGTTTATCCATAAATATATTTAATCCATATGAGGGACTATTATGTCAAAATGTTCTAATTCCGTGCTACGTACCAAGTTGTTGCTGACGTTTGTTTCTGATGTTTCTGGCAGAACATATTCAGAGCTAACTAATTCTGCGAAGGAACATAACCCACAGCCAGCAGTAGAGCAGTTTTTAACTCTTCATGCTAGCTTGAATAGCACCCGGACAATAGCTGAATCCTTAACAAAACCGGTTCCAGAATGTTCATCTCCAGATTATGAAAAGGGTACAGCGGAAGAAATACTAAAAGTAAAATCAGACAGACAAAAACAAGCAGCTTCCTGGGTCCAGGCAGCCTTGACCACCAATCTGTCATCCTTTGCTGTTTTTACAAGAGAATCTCAAACATCCAGGCCTCCAACTTCAAGCAGCTCTCAAAATCAAAAGACTGTCATGGGAAGTCAACCCATGTTAGTTATCCACAATTCAAGTGAAGATGCTTCATCAAAAGTTCAAGCAAAGACCCGTCTGACAGCTAATTCTAAGCATGCCTCACAAGGAACTCTTCGCAAACCAGGTGATGGGTTGTTAAATGGGCAGAAGCAGCTAGTCCAACCACCCCCTGAATGGGTTAGAGGAAATAGCCTCAATGAGGTAGTGAATTTGGTCGAAATGTTGCAGTTACAATCCCGAGACTGGTTTTTGGGATTTGTTGAGAGGTTCTTAGACAGTGATGGGGACACTACCTTGTCAGGTAATGACCAAATAGCAGGTATGCTCACTCAACTAAAGAGTGTTAATGACTGGTTAGATGAGATAGTTTCAAGCAAGGATGAGGAAGAATCATGCCAGATATCAGCAGAGACCATTGACCGGTTGAGGAAGAAAATATATGAATATCTTCTTACACATGTCGAGTCTGCTGCTGCTGCACTCAGTGGTGGATCACAATCGTCACCTCAGATCCAAACAACACAGATTAAAGCCAAAAGATGAATGAGTACATAGCTTAGCTTAACTATGCATGAGTAGTAGGGATTGAGTGGGTCTAAACCTGGTCACTAAAAGCTGGCCGAGGCCCCTTTAAATTTCACTTATTTTTTGTCCCCTCTTTCGTCTGTTTGTACATAAATCCTACATGGGGTTTGAGGTATTGATGGAATATAATTTTACTAGGGGAGATAGCAAACATGATTTGTGAGGATATTTTTCTTTCATTTTTCTGAATATTGTTCAGGTGAAATTATACAAATTGAAACAGTGGAAGATATAAGCTGACTTGATCTTTTCTAATGCCCTTCCTTGATTTTTGCATAGTTTTCCAAATCATGTAGGTCTCAAATCACAGTTTCCCAACAAACCATGAGGCATATCCAACCATGGATGAAATTTTCATGAAGGGAATTAAGTACCAGTCTTCTGGATAAATCATAAATAGCAGCAATGAGACATAAAACTGTGATTTAGTCAAGGAATACAAAGACGAACGATTTGCATGTAGCCAAGCTATTTACAAGTTTATGAATGTAGAATAGTTATGCAGTGAGCATGAGAAAGGTACTAATTATGCAGACTTTTTTTGTTAATGTAGGTTATGCTTATATTAGTATGTCATCATCATTCTCCTATTACTTGGTATTTAATCTCTTGAAGAAAATCAGCCAAGTTATACTAGTAATTCTTTTATCATCAAACGAATAAATCTAGATTAAGAGATTTATTAACAAAATGGTCACGCTCCGATAGAAGGTCAAAGCGCCAAGTTACCAAAGAGCATGTCACTTGTACTCTTAGTACCAATCAGATGCAGCATCTTAATTAGTAAGCTTCATCATGACAAATGAAAATCTCCCTTCAAGTTCTTTATTTGCCCCTTTGGAATTTTTCTCTTTGAAAGGAGTCGAATGTATATTGAAGATGTTATAACTTATTTCTGGAAAGTACAAATAATAAGATAAATATGTATGACATTAGGTGACATTTGTGTCCACTCATTGTTTAGTGATCAAGATAATGACTTGTGACTCTTGAAGTAGCATTGTTTACCCCCAAAAACACTGCATCAACTCGTTAAACCAGAACATAGGGCAAACTTGTACAAACAGAAGGATGATGTTGGCTGCAGGAACTATTCAAATGTGCAATGCAGGACAAAGTTGTGGACAAACAAAGCATAATTTCGTAAAATAAACTTTGGTTATATTATATGATTTGGAAAAGGTCAAAATCAAAGACGATAAAAATGCATGCATTGGATTTTTGTAGAAGAATAAGAACATGGGAAATTGAAAGTTTCTTGGGCTGACTTGACCCAACTTTTTCGGAAACAACAATCAGATTCAGTCAATAATAATAATCTGTACTTTTAGCTGTTTAGTGTTTATCTAAACTGGAATATTATCACGGCATTAGCTAAAAAATTTTAAAAGAACTATCTAGTTCAAACTGACTTTAACCTATTATGGACAAATTCAGAGCATATTTTGCAAATCATGGATGGTTATTTGTTGGTGATGACTTTGATGAAGTAATTTACACGCAGTAGATTTCTCAACTTGAATTATTATTTTTTGCTTAACTAAAGTTTGGAAGAGGAAAAATATATCCTAATAAAAACAAGAAAAGCCTCTTCATAAGTCAAAAATTCTGCTCCACTAGTTTTACTGTTCAATCTAGTTTTCTCTGGATGCCGCAAGGAACAATGGATGTGACATAATATCCTCATCTCACAAATGTAGTGTTACATGATTGAATATATGCATCCAAAATAAAATAAAAAAAACTTGTTAACATATATATATATATATATATATATATATATATATATATATATATATATATATATATATATATATATATATATATATATATATATATATATATATACGTATAACAGGTATTATAAATTTTATAGTGAAGATTGTTTTCTAACCAAAGTATATAACATTGGAAAAAAAGTTAAAACAATTCTAAATTGATTTAACTTGATTCAGTTTTAATAAATCAAAATTTTGAAATAAGCAGTAAACTTTGTACATTCAATTCTATTAAGTAAAAAAAGGAAAAAAAAAATAACTTATATATGATACAATAAAAAAAAAAAATAGAATCAATATAGCTTTATTATTTTATCTAAACAAAATTAAAAAAAGTGATGGTTCATATGCTTGGCACACCCGGTTTATAGTGGGCTGAGGGTGCAGGCAGCCTGTTATCCCTCCACTGCCAAGAGCCGAAGGTTCTCGCTGCTCTGTGAAACCAGCCTCACGCAGTGCCCTTCAGTTTAGGACCAAAGAAGCCCAAGCCTTCGCTCAAGCCCCCATTAGTCAGCTCCCGGCTTGGAGTGGGCAGGCCAGCATAGAGCAGCAACCAGCCCAACCGAGCATAGCCAAAGCCATGTTCCATCACCTTATTGCCCTCCCTCGAGTTACAAGCTAGCGCTACTTAGCTCGGCGAGCGTTCGTACAAATTAGACATTTATATATAATGATTTTAATAAGAAACTAGTCAATGTGGGACTTATTCCTTTCATAACGAGTTACTACTACTTACATGAATCTTCTCAGACTAATAGTGCGCATCTTCAAAATAAAATTCCAACCCCACTTAACTTGTATGTACATACAGCAATATCAAATTCAATTACAGCCCTTTGATTATTTCACAAACAAAAACTACGTAGTTTGGATACTGCCACCCTCTACACAAACAATTCATTACTCATTCACAATTTGTGCTGTTATTCCTTACTCATAAAGTATGTTGCTAGATATGTCCCCAAAGGGGCTGGGATTTTCACTAATTACTACACAATTTTATCAAATTTGCAGAACTGAGCTACGACTTTATAATCAGAAAGGTATTAAAATTTCATAGCAATGGTACACTTTCAAAATTGATCCGAATTTAGCTTCAGTAAGTGTCTGAAGGCTGACAAAATTTAAATTTGAGTTTTCAGGTGAAGGCTGGTTCATTCTTTAACAATATATTAATTTGTACAGCAGTATTTTTTGTCTCTGGAAAATGTTTGTGAACACAAAATGGAGTGAGTTTTGACTTCTGATTCTGAAACTTGATATTTTGCAGCCAGATCCCAATGATCCACTGATGATTATGACTATGTAAGTCTGCCACTTTCTCTTTTCTATTAATGTGCATGGATTACGAAATACTTTATTGTTTTCCATATTCTTGTTGTTATGCACAATCACGCATGAACTTTTTTACTAAAGACAAGAAATTGCTCATAGTCTACACGAGGTGAGGTTGAGTGGAACCACTATCCCATAATTTACATGCATATCATTAAGAATCCTCCTTTTTCCATAGGTAACTAAAACACAACCAAGAAAATATCGGTAGAAAGAAATACATCAACGATGTTTTCTGATACCATTGTTAACATATATTGGAGGTAATTGTGGCATTCAACATTTTATCACAGTTTTACATTATAAATTTGCTGCATTAGAAAGGCCTAAAACCTGTCAAATTTTACCTTTTCCTAACTCCAATATGCATTCCTTGGTCTTACAGAATGAACATTGAGATGTGCACTATGATTGTAGCAAGTTGTGTGGTGCATAATTGAAGCAAGCAAATCTTTATTTCCATCTTTCACTGTGTTGTGCAGCGTAGGACCAAGCTGCAATTGCACTATCCTTGCCTAACTGGCAACTGTAGTAGATATTGACATGAACCATAAATTGACTAGAATCATCTCATTTCCTTTGGATCACAGCTGCAACTTCACTGGGGGATCCAATTGAACTCTCTCACATCAGATAATTTAAATTTACTTCTGTGATCATCATAAAAGGGATGCCCTTTTTCAGATTTGGTTAATTCACAATTTAAATATGAAATGTAACAATCCACACCCCCTTTATTCTGTACACAAACTCTATGGGAAAACTCAAAAAAAGTAAAAGAATAAATAGATTTGTGATTCAGTTAACTTTATCACTCGCTATAGAGTAGGCTTCTCATTTCAGACATTTCCTGATGAAAATATTCTCTGTCTTATGATTTAGTGCTTAGTAAATAATAATAATAAATTTAATTAGAATGCCAATTTAAATGTTTCTCAACAAATGTTTATTGAATTTCTATTTTTTAATATGTTTTTTGAAATTTTATTAGAAGAGGGATAAATTTCCATTCTATTTAATATTGATAAATTATATTGTTTGGATTTGTGTTATAATGAAGTGAAACATAAATGAATGGATGTGTTTATTCCTTCACCCCGCTTACGAAAAAATAGTGGTGGGTAGTGTGACACGTGTGCCATGGTTTTATTCCCCAAATCCACCCACAATGTCAACTCATACAAAATTTAAGTCACAAATTGGTATTTAAAAAAAATGAAATCATCTCCAGAGCAACTAGAATCTTAAATTTAAATTTAAGATATAAATCATATAAGAAAAATTCTTTTGAACATGCGTGGTATGTTAAATATTATAAAAATGATTTATAATTAAATTATTTTTTTAGATTGTGGAAAAATGAAGTACAGATAAAAACTTATAAAATATGAGTTTTATAAATTTTTACTATTAAAGTAAAACTAAGAAGATCTTAGCGAGATCACTTAAAATAAGATAAAACTTTACAAAAGAATATTAAGAGCGTGTTATTAAAAATGTCACCCTTAGTATGGTTTTAAAACAAATTTTAAGAATGATCTTCTTATAATAAAACAACATGAGTAAACATGGTTCAAAATATTAAATAATTCAAAATCGCATGACACAAAAAAAAATCGATAAACAATTCATAAAGTTATAGTTAACCAAATCTAATTTCATATACTCTTGGCTAATCTGAAGTTTAACCAATTTTATTGAGTAAAGGGACATTCACTTTCTGAATTTGAAATTCGTTGTTAACACGGTCTTTAGAACAGTTGGAAACCTTGATAAATAAGCAAGAAACAAATTAAAAATTCAATTTTTAATTTCATGAAATTTAGAAACCAAAGTGGCGAGTGAGACTTCATAATCCAAAAGCGATAGCCCTAATGATCTTTTCTTTGGTTTTGTTGGTATTGGAATTATTGATTTTGTTTTTACCCTTTGCAAGGAAGGAAAAATGTTGATCACATAAAGTAGAAAGAGGAAAAAGGGGTTGAAGCAAAGCAATTGGGAAAATTATAGAGGATGAGGGAAGGTGAGAATAGGTATCAACGTGGCATGCATTAAGAAGGGTGTGTGGTGGTGTGATGCACAAATAAACTTGATTAATATCTATATGTCTTGGTATTTAGGATGCCATGGCATTGCATTGTTTTGCCACCTCAGAAAAAAATGAGTGAAAGTGAATAATGAGGAACATGAAGAAGGGGTGGTGGTGGAGGACACGGTGGTGCTAAGAGAAAGAGAGAAAAGCAACTTCCTTTTCAACCGAATAGTGCCAACGCACACTCTTAACTCTTTCCCTTTCCAACCATAACTACACCATACATAGATGCAGCAGATTCTCTCTAAAACTTCATCTGCCATGGCCACTTTTCCTTGTTCCAGGGTTTGTATTTATCTCTCTCTCTCCTTTCTTTTTGGGTCTTTGATTTCGTTTCAGAGCATAATTATCTCCTCAAATTTGGGTTTTTTTTATCTGTTAGAGTTTCGGAGGAAACGAGGAAAAAAAAGACAGCGTCCGATGATGTTTTTTATTTCTTGTCTAAAAAACTAAACCAAACATTTTTCTGGGCACCACGTTGTGTGTGTGTCTCTTCCGGCATTCAATGAATGATAAGAAGGTATTTTGCTTTTGATTGCTGAAACAAAATTGTTTGATTCGGTGTGTTATGTTATCCGTCTCTATCCTGTGTGATTTGGAATTAATTGAATTTGGTATATTTTGTAATATAATTCTGGAGTTAGTTGCGTTTATATGTATTCTTGGTTTGCGATTATAACCTATCTTCAAAAGTGTGTGTGTGTGTGTTTCATGGGGAAGAGGTTGCTATTGAATGTTTGGTTATGGAATTTGATTTTTCTGTGTTTCTTAGGTGAGAAGTGGGTTGTGCGTGTGGCCAAATGTGAGACAACTTTGCTTTAGAAAAGGCATTCTGTATGGATTTATGCGATTGTTTTCTACACCATTGAAAACGCTGCGTGGAGCAAGTCGCACGCTGAGGGTGGCTCAATTTTGCAGTGTTGTCAATATGTCTTCCTCGTTGCAGATTGAATTGGTGAGAGGTCTCTTGTTCTTCTCTTTGAGTTGACATGGTGTTCTTGGATTAATTATTAGTCACTCAGTATGATAAGCTTTCTGAAGAAACGTGCTCAAAGCCTAAATTGGTGATGTTGTTGTGTTAAAAAAACTGTTAGGTACCTTGCCTGAAGGACAATTATGCGTATCTTTTACATGATGTGGATACTGGTACGGTTGGTGTTGTTGATCCTTCTGAAGCTGTGCCTGTCATAGATGTCCTGAGCAGGAAAAATCGAAATTTGACATACATACTCAACACTCACCATCATCATGATCACACTGGTGGAAATGTAGAATTGAAAGCAAGATATGGGGCAAAGGTATTTTGTTTGACATTTTATGCAGAGTTATTATACTCTGTGTTAATAATCTGTGTACTTTTTATATGCTTAATGATACTACTTTGTATAGATGTTAACACTTGCCATGCATTTGCAATGCAGGTGATTGGTTCAGGAACTGACAAGAAAAGGATTCCTGGCATTGATATCTATTTGAATGATGGTGATAAGTGGATGTTTGCAGGCCATGAGGTGCGTGTAATGGACACACCTGGTCACACCCGAGGTCACATTCATACCCTATTTCCATTCGTAATTCTTCTTAGTGGTGAAAAGTGTAAACAAAAGAAATATCAGTTTTCTATTGTGTAACTCATTTTTTCTAATTTTTTTAGTTGATTTATACTGTAGGCCATATAAGCTTCTATTTTCCTGGATCTGGGGCAATTTTTACCGGAGACACTTTGTTCAGCTTATCATGTGGCAAGCTCTTTGAAGGAAGCCCTCAAGAGGTTAGTTAAAGTCCATTTTTTTTTATTTTTATTTTTTTCATAAGTTTTAAGTCTAACTCAATCTTATAAAACTGAAATATGAAACTCACTTATTATAAACTTTAAGTCTAACTCAATCTTATAAAACTGTCTAACTTAATCTTATAAAACTGAAACTCACTGTAAATTATTGAAAGACTTAGTAAATTATTGAAAGACGGTTCATGAACTTTAAAGTCTAATTCAATCTCATGAACTTTAAAGTCTAATTCAATCTCATGAACTTTAAAGTCTAATTCAATCTCATAAAACTGAAACTCACTTAAAACTTAAAAGACCTGTTCATGAACTTTAAGTCTAATTTAATCTCATAAAACTGAAACTCACTTAAAACTCAAAAGATTTTATATAAAGACTTTATATCTAGTCGATATAAGATGTCTAACAATTTGTATTGAGTTTGCATTTGTATTGGGTTTGCATCTTGAGTTGTTCTTCAGTTGTTGACAATTTGATCCATGTTGCAGATGATGTCTTCTCTTAAAAAGATCATGTCCCTGCCAGATGATACAAATATATACTGTGGACACGAGTATACATTGGTCAGTACACTTACTCTTGTCCATTATGTTCTTTGCTTCCTTTTCTTCTTAGCCCAAGTGCTTTGAAATTGACTATGTTACTTTGGTGTTGGCAGAACAATACAAAGTTTGCATTGTCTCTCGAACCTGAAAACAAAGAACTTCAATCCTATGTTGCTCATGTAGCTTACCTTCGAAGTAAAGGCTTGCCCACAGTAAGTTTCAGAATTGCACTTCCTCTGATTAATGCTTTCCCTCCATCATTGTTTGAATCCTTTGCCTATTTTGTTTGGACCAAATTAACAAGTAGTGTTTGTTCAGATTCCCACAACACTGAAGGTGGAAAAGGCTTGTAATCCATTCCTCCGTACATCAAGTGCTGCAATCCGACAATCATTAAATATTGCAACCACTGCAGATGATGCAGAAGCCCTTGCTGTCATCCGGCAAACAAAGGATAATTTTTAAAAATTTTTTTGTTTATATCTGAAGACACTTGTTCTATATAGGTTAGAGTATGGATCCAATCTTTGGAATAATATATGCTTGATGCTATCTTCTCAATATGATTTCAGAATTTTGTTCTTGAGTTCATTTGGGAGTTGTGTAGTTGGTGCCTCAGAAAATAGTTTTGCGATTTTTAGGTGTAGTTGAATTGAGGCATGTTTTTAGTTTAAGGGAAATTTAAATTTAGACCTATGAAAAATTTCCTTGGCTAATTACATGCAAATCTGAATTCAATCGATGCGGCCATTCCTTTTTATGTTAAAAAAGGTATTTGAGATTTCTATTGTGTATTTAATTGGTTGATTCAATCAGGATAAAGTTGTTTTTGTGCCCACTTTATATTCAAATTGAAAATTGAATCTCTGTTTATATTAGAATAAACATGTATTATAGTTGTTAAAAGTTTCGAATTCATTAAATATTTGAATAAAAAATTGTAATCATATTCTTGGACTGATTTGAATTGTCGGACTTGATAAGACTAATGATAACTTGTATTTATACGTGAGATTGAATTTATTTTAATTTCACATATATATAATAATGCAGAATGTGAAAGAAGTTAAAAAACAATATAAACATAATCTAATCTATAATCTATAACAAAAATTTATCATATACATCAACTTACTTTTCTTTTCAAACCAATCTTTACATTTTCCGTACGTCATTTTTCTTCTAAATTTTAGCTTTACATTTTTGATAATACGGAAATAACATTTGTCATTTTTTTTTTCTAAATTTTAGTAAATGGACGCACTTGAATGATCATTTGCTCTTTCCATGATTCTTATAGACTTATTTTTATTTCTTCATTATTCACAAAATGATTTAGGTGGCTTTATGAAATATGGTTTCCTCTTAAACTAAGATATTATATAATATTATATATTTTATTGTACATTTCATTTGTTTTTCTATGATATTATAGTTTATTTGAAAAGCATCATAATCATAAAATAATGAATTTAAAATAAATTACATGGGAAAATTCTTATTCACTCTCATTTCACTACACTTAAAATTTTTATTCACTTTCATTCCACTACACTTAAGTTTTGTTATAATATTTGTTATCTTAATTTCATGATATTTGTTATCTCAATTTCATGTTTATTCATAGTTTGAAAATCATCTTTTTTAATTGAATTCTACTATACTTAAGTTTTGTTATAATATTTATTATCTCAATTACATGTTTATTCATAATTCAAAAACTATTAAATCTTAATGATAGTCGAGGTACTAATTAATAATATAAATATATAAGAATAAATAATACAATTAACATATATTTATCATTAAAATTTTTAGTCATAAATTAAACCCACATTGTATATTTATTAAATATACAAACATTATATGTATATTAATATTCTCTTTCTTCTCTTCTCGATTATATATTGATAAACAAAAGATATAATGATGCTAAAATATTAATATTATTTATACATTAATTAGAAATCCTTATTATATTTAAATATATAAATAAAATTAATAATTCACACTCAATATAAATACTCATATCCATTAATGATTAAAAAACTAATCAACCTCTAGTTATCCGTAAATACCTTACAATAATAAACTTTAATTAATCTATAAACTAATTATTTATAATTTAGCATAAATTTTATAAATAATTGAAATAAAATCCATCATTAACGTAATAATATAATTCATTAACGGAATAATATAATTCATCAACGAAATACATATTATAAGAATTATAGATTTTCTCAATTATGATCACCTAATCTCTTTATCAATTCAATTTAAAATCAATAATTAGTGCATAAGTCAAGTTATTGGAGTTAAGACTGAAAGAGAGAAAGATGAAGTGATTAACTTTAAAGTTATTGAAGTTAAGTTTAAACTCACAGGATCACTATTTTAAATAGGTTTAAAATAAAACTAAAACACCAAATTAAAATGTTTAAAAGGTAAATAATTAATGCGGATAAGATAGTTTATATAATCTAGGAAAAGAATTTGATGTGGTGACGTGGGTCCAAGCGAGCAGTGCAAAGAGCGGCATCACACAAAAAAACGAGGTTTCCCCAAGCAAAATCAAAATTCCAAATGTTTAATTTGTAGGGTTTGAAACGCTCTTTGCGATAATAAACTACATTTGGGGATTTTCCCCTGCTTCCAAGCAAAACCTACTTCTCCATTGTTGCACTTTTCGGATCACAATGCCGCCTCCTACAAAATCCGTTGAAAGCGAGGAGTGGGGAACCCCAACCAACAACCTCTGGGTCGGAAATCTCCCGCCGGAGGTCGCCGATTCCGATCTCATCGAACTCTTCGCTCCCTACGGTGCTCTCGATACCCTCATTTCCTATTCCTCACGCACCTTCGCTTTCGTCTTGTTCGGACGCGTCGAAGATGCTAAGGCTGCGAAAACCAACTTACAAGGCGCGTCGCTGCGCGGCTTTCAAATCAGAATCGAATTTGCAATACCGGTTCGTGAAACTGACGGAGTTTATATCTATTTTTCATTGATTTCACAATGTGGCTTTTCACTGAGAGTAATAATGGTGATTGGATAATAAAATGAACGTAATGTGCTTTCAGGCAAGGCCGTGTAAACAGCTATGGGTGGGTGGCGTTAGCCACGCTGTAGCGATGGAGGATTTGGAAGCGGAATTTCGTAAATTTGGTAAGGTTGAGGATTTCAAGTTCTTCAGAGACCGTCGTACTGCTTGTGTTGAGTTTCTCAATTTGGATGATGCTACGCGGGCCATGAAAGTCATGAACGGGAAGCGATTAGGTGGCGGCCATATTTACGTAGATTTCCTTAGGTCACAATCTACGAATAGAGTAAGCTTCTTTTGATCAATTTGCTGTTTCGTTCATTTTCCATTTTTTTTGTTAATTCGATTGCCTGTTATGCTACCAGCGTCTTGATGTGTCGTGGTTGTGTCTGTAAAGTAGTTTTATTCAGGTCAGTGCAAAGTGGTTGCTTTAAACTTGTGTTTAATGAAAATGCTGTTTTTCAGTAAATGTGAAAGTGTTTTAAAATCAAGCTTCTTGTACCTAAGATCGGGAGGGGTCATAGACTCAATATGATTGCAAAATTAATCATATTATTCTAGCTTAAATTCAAATATGTTGTCACACTCACGTGTGTGTGTGTGTTTTTTTCTTTATAAATCTTTAGCACTTTCGCTACTTTTTTTGGCTGTTTAATATTTCTCTTCTGCCTGTTATTCTCATGTAGCTAATGCTACCTTTAATGATTTCTATAGGATTTTTTGGTTGACCAAGGGCAGTTTCAGGCTAGACCACAGGTTAGAGTACCACCATCCTAATTGAATTTTTTTTTCTAGTTCTGTTTATCTGGTGATTAGATACATGCTATTTTTATGTTTTGGTAAGACGTGTACAGTACTTTGTTAGGAATAGTGGGTACATAAAATGATTAATATTCTCACTTTTCTACATGCCTTTTACTTGAAACTTTACTAATGTTCCTTATAAATACTCATTTTTGTGTCACAGCATTTACAACCTTCAATGGGGAGGAATAGTCAACCCAGTAACATTTTGTGGATAGGTTTTCCTCCTTCATTTCAAATTGATGAACAAATGCTCCACAATGCCATGATTTTGTTTGGTGAAATTGAGAGAATCAAGAGTTTTCCTTCTAGACATTATTCATTTGTTGAGTTTAGAAGCATTGATGAAGCTCGCCGTGCCAAAGAGGGCCTTCAAGGACGGCTTTTTAATGATCCTCGAATAACGATTATGTATTCAAGCAGTGATCTGACACCTGGCAAAGATTACCCTGGATTTTATCCTGGAGGAAAAGGGCCTTTACCTGATGGATTAGTTAATGAGCATCCATTTCGACCACCGCAAACGGATGTATTTGGTCAAAATCGTCCTATTGTTCCAAATAATTTTCCTGGGCAACTGCCACCTGGTGGTATTAGTGGACCTAATGTCCCAATGCGACCTTTTGTTCCTCAAGGTCTTGAGCCTCTTAACTCAGGTCCTGATTTTAATGAGATGGGCACACTTCACAAATTTCCAGATGGTAGCTCTAAAATGGGTCCAAGCTGGAAAAGGCCATCTCCTCCTGCCCCTGGTATGCTTTCTTCTCCTATGCCTGGTATTAGGCCTACCTCTGGTCCATGGGATGTACTTGACACAAACCAATTTTCAAGAGATTCTAAACGCTCGAGGTTAGATGATGCTTTGCTTATTGGTGATGCTCCATTTCCTTTAAGAAATATTGATGACCGTGGATTAAGATTAGAACAACCATTTGCAATTGATCCAATTATTGATGGAGGTGGTTCTGGTCCAAAGAGTCACCTTGGTCCAGTCGGCACTAGGATCACATCTGGAGTTCCTGGTTCTGTCCGACCTGATATTGATCATATATGGCGTGGAATTATTGCAAAAGGGGGAACTCCTGTTTGTCGTGCCAGATGTGTGCCTATTGGAAAAGGGATAGGCACTGAGATGTGAGTATAATTTTCCCTTTTCTGTTGAATGTCTCGGTCAATTTTTTAGAAATTCAAGGGATTGGATGAAGGAAATAGTATTGATCCTCAGACTGTTTCTTGCAAGGTCCTCATGCAGCATATAATTTTTCCTTTGCATGTTGTTTCTTTACTGTGCAAAACCTTGACATGAAATTTCAGTGTTTTGCACTGCATGCAAGCTTTTCTGTTATATTTTATTGTTCTTCAGCTTTTCTGTTATATTTTATTGTTCTTCCTGCCTATGATTAGGAACCATAGTCTGTTTATTGTTCTTGCAAAGTCTTGTGTTCCTGAACTATGGTTTAAAGTTGTAGATGAAATATAGTGGGGTGTGCAAACTATAATTCAGGCATACACATAATATTTTTGATATGGATTTGGATGGCAGATTATTTTGAAAGTAATGCAAAGGGAAAACTATCACTTTATTCACTCTGTAAAATCTGCACGTGTTACAAATGGACATTGTTGCCTTCCCTATTTCCTTCAAGTCTACCTTTTGTTTTTCCTGGATAATGTTTTGATAGCCTCCTGCCTCTAGTTTTTCAAGCTACTCTTTTGCTGTTGTAATTAAAGTTTGTTCTGTGCTTTTGCTGCAGTCCTGAGGTTGTAGATTGTGCTGCTAGGACTGGATTAGATATGTTAACGAAACACTATGCTGATGCAATTGGCTTTGAAATTGTTTTCTTTCTCCCTGATAGTGAAGAGGATTTTGCTTCATACACTGAATTCCTTCGTTACCTTAAAGTAAAAAACCGTGCTGGTGTTGCCAAGTTTGTTGATAACACCACTTTATTTTTGGTACCTCCTTCTGATTTCTTGACCAAGGTTTTGAAAGTCACAGGACCTGAACGATTATATGGTGTGGTTCTTAAGTTTCCGTTAGTTCCAAGTAGCACATCTGTTCAACAAGCAATGCATTTTCCTTCGCCCTCTACTCAGTATGTGCAACAGATTCCCCAGATTCCCCCTTCACAACCTGAGTATGGTTCAATCTCTATAAAGGAGCAACCAATTTTGCCAATGGAATATAGCAGATTGTTGCATGATGATTCTAAGCGTCTGCCAAAACCACTTCATTTTGCTACGAGTGTCACTCCTCCAGCTCATTCTGTTCCTCCTGATTATGGTGCTACTTATACAGCTCCTGCATCTCAAGAAGGAGTTACACTGACCCCTGAACTTATTGCGACTTTAACTTCCTTTCTCCCTTCAACTATACAATCATCAACAGCCGGTGGCACAATGACAGTGGTTGGTCCCTCTACTGTGAAGCCACCTTTTCCATCTGTTGCATCTAATGATGGAAATCAATCTCATTTGTGGAAACAAGATCAGCAAACTGCAGAACCACCTGGTTATCATACTCAACAGTTTGGGAGCATTCATAATGCTCAATATCATCCTTATCCACCTGCTTCTTCTACTGGGCACCCTGCTCAAGTTGTCTCTGGCAGTTCTCAGTTCCACGATACGGCTTCATGTCTTCAGCAGCTAGGTGCTGTTTCGTCGTCTACGTCCTTGACTAATTTCATTATACCTTCCCAAAATGGACAGGAAGCTGTTCCCCCTCAAGTCAGTCAACAGTATCAGGTGGAAGTCCCCCATAGCACTGAGAAAGGCTATGGAGTAGTTCAGGGAACAGATCCCTCTGTGCTATATAGGTCTAAGGCATTCCAGCAACCAAATAGTTTTATTCCCTCATCCAACCAAGTTTCCAATGCTGCTTCACAGCAACACATGAATTCGGAGCCCCCAAATCAGCAACTTCAACCTGCTTTATCTGCAGCTGGCCAGGGAATCTCCGAATTGGAGGCTGATAAGAACCAGAGGTACCACTCAACACTACAGTTTGCTGCAAACCTTCTCTTCCAGATACAGCAACAGCAAACCCAAGGAGAGCATGGACCTGGAAATCAACAATAAGAATTGTTTTCCGTGAGTAATTATCCCATGACTAATTCTTCTAATTATTCTTCATATTGTAATAAGATTAGGTTGATTATTTTCTTTACATCTAGGGATTGTGATGATACTGTATTATTTTCCCAAATCTTTTTATGTCCCAGGAATAAACATATTGCTTGTTACCTGTTGCATAGCTTAGTTGCATATTTTATGGATAAATCATCTCTGGGTTCCAAATCTGAAAATGGTAATATGAGAAATAAAGCCTTGAATATTTGAACTTAGAAGGATAAAATTATCACTTGTAAGCAAATGTGAGTCTATGCTGTTATCCAGTTCTTTGAGGATGGCCTTATCAGGGTACTTTTTTAGGGAGTTGGGGATGGAGGGATTTGAGGAGAAAAGGCAGGCTTAACTAATAGATTTTGTAGTTAACTCGTTGTTAGGCTGGGTGTTTCCTTTGGTAGGTTTTTAGTCAATTTGTTATTAGGTTGGGTGTGTTCTATGTTGGTAGGTTTTGGCATATTTATTTACAGTGATACTTTTTCAATGTAGTTATTGATAATAACATGCGGTATACTGTCCCAGTTAGATGCAGCTTTCACGTGTCACACTTCTTGTGCCTATATTCTATTTGTTTCATTTTTTTGTTGCAGTACATATGCTATATGGAAAGTTGTCCAGTTTGCTGTTTGGGTGGATACAAACTCAAAATTCTTTGTATTATTTAGCCGAAAAGAAGGGAGCATGAATATAGTATTGTTAGTATCAACTTATGCTTGCTTTGTACTATGTTTTCTTTTTTGTGCTTGGGACTTGGCTAGTAAGTCTGGGCCCATCTCTTATTAGCTGGCCCACATCCAGTGTATGCCATCTATAAGTCTATAACAGCTGCAAGCTATGATGGTTTCTACTGCTAGATAACAGTACGTTTTATTTAGATTTCCATGTGTACATTATGTGAAAATGAGTGTGGGTGTACATCCGTGGTTAGTCTAATACTATAAAATTTGTCATAATGGCGGTTCATCAGTAAAATTATGCAGTTTTATGCCAATTCTGTTCTGTTATTTTTTCTTTACATACATAAATAGAATTTCACTGTTGTAGCACGACATTTATTTTCTGCCCTTTATTTCTATATTTAGGAATGTACATTTAGGCTTTGCATGGTTACCCTTTCTATGTTTATATCTCATTTTGTCGATTTTTCTGATTACAGTTTTGCCCATAATCTGTTAATAGTCCCTGGAATGCTGCTTGCTAAGTGTACATGTTCCTCCATCATGTTCAAGAGTTGCTATATTTTTCTCACTAACATTTGGAAAACCTTCTTCAGGTATGTTAAGAAAATTGGCTACTTCATTGCACAGTGCTTTAAATTTCTGTTAATGGAAGTCATTCATGCTGTTTTATGGTAAATTTCTGTTCATGGAAACCATATTTGCGGTTCTATATTCTGTATCAAAAATGTGTAGGTTCTGTTTCATTCCTGTTAGATGTGTGTGTGCGTACTGTTATGTGCTATAGCTTTTCATATTGTTTTATTAAATATTTAAACGTAGGACACATAAATTTTTGTAGTAGAAATCACAGGCTGTTTTTTCGACTTTAATACTTTTTTTTTCTGCAAGAATCTAAGGAAATAGATCAAGATAGGTCCTTTATTTGTGGGAATGATTCAATTCAACAATTGGTGGATGATTGATGTTATAGTTATGCTTATCAGTTTGCACTTTTTCTTTAATCCCTTGTGACATTGTGTTTTAGGTTAAATGTTATTGATTTTGCAAATTTCTGTTAATTTGTCATCAATGAGAAGGGGTCTGTCCGTTTTACTTTAGTTACTTTTAGGGGTTATTAGGAATTTTGTTGGGAGTATTAACAGCATTTGGTCCTTGGTACTGTCCTTAGTACATTCCTTGGTAGAACAATGCAAGTGAGTAACTTAGTTTCATATATTGTTTCATACATATATAGATACATCAACTATGTAACAATTACCACACTACACATCTTAGAGTGCTTGCTTAACGATTCTGTTTATTTTGTAGTAGACGTACTTCTGTTTATTTTTGAACAGTAGTGTTAAATTTATCCATTGTGCTTTATTTCTGATCTGTTTAAATTAGTTGTCTTTAAATTATAACATATACCTGATTCATTTTATCTATTTGTCAGTGTTTGTGTTTATTTTTTTAATTGCATAGATACCTAATTGTGACAAAATACGGCATAATAATTAAGTCTTGAATTTCAGTACGCTGCAATTGCACCGAATATTTTTTAAATGTTGTTTCCCATTATATTTAAGCTGTAGTCTTAGAACACTTTCTTTCCCTAGAAGGTTAAATATTATTAGGGTTGGGAACTCAATCACACTATTAACTTATTTCAGAGTTGTAATTTGAACTATGTAAAGGATCTTGAGTGTGCTTCGAAAGATTATTTGAAGACACTTTCTGATGAAATTTGTAAAGTGAGTTACTGCTATTTACCGCTTTCGCGTCTAACCATTCTCATGAACGATAATAGAATCTAAAATTTTGGTACCAAATGCCATTTCTGACTTTCCCTTCTTTTCTCCTACGCTTCCATGTCATGACTCTTTCGTACCCAATATAATATGAAGATTGGTCTCCATTCATTCTATTGCTACTGAGTCTATCCTAATTACTTCATCAACTGAGGTAGGTTTTTTAATTGATCAGAAGCTTATGAAAACTTCCCTCCTAAATGACCTTCTTGATTAATTGATCTTTTATGCTTTATTCTAGGCGAGAAACATTTGATGAAAAACATGAACCCCGAACTGCATTTTCTAATTTTATTGCCGATGCGTAAATATCCACGTGATTGCAATTGACGTGATTCAACCTCATAAATTCCATTCCCAATGTAATAAAGGATATAATTTAATGCCGAATGATTTATGCCTGAATAAATTTAATACCTTAGCCGAACTTGTTTTACCCTTCTTTCTGATACGGAGATTTATCTAATTAAGTAGTCATTGCAATTCCATCTGTAATGCCGGTTGTTATCTCTGCCGGTAAAATTTCATCAGGATGACAAATTTGATAGTGAATATTTAGGTGTAAATGTTTCATGTCATTGGTTATATTTATACTTTTATTTCCCTGCAAAGCAATCCAAGTCAATTGATTTGGTCTAATTATGAAATGTAGGAAAGTGGATCTGTGTGTTTGTGTGGTTTACTCCATAACCAATGTTGGGTAACAGGTATGGTTTTGATATTCGATTATATCCTAGAAGACGATGATTATTTTGATTTCATTGCTTTATGTTCCTGGAATTCCAATCTATTTTCACCATTACTTTTCCTCGTTCTGCGTTGGGTTAGCATACGAAACTTTAAGGAATCTTTTAAAAAAATTTACGTTTACTTCCAACAATTCCTGGTCATCGGGATGACGGTACATATTTCTGTTGAGTGTATTACTGCGGGGTACTTGCCGTTGTTAACCATGCTTTTGTGCTCCCAACTGGGACGCGTTTCTGAATCGGAAATTCTCTCTTATGAATTTATCTTGCTCATTTCATTCTGTTTATAAAATGGCTTCCAAATTGGGAAACATGTGGATAGGCAGGGTGCTCAGTTAAAGAATCTTGACGTATAAATCTTACGGATAAACATAATTTGGATTTTTGTTTTCCTACTTGTTATTCATTAGTCATGTATCCTTTTCCAGTTTTTCTTAATCGTATGACTTCCGAGTAGAAGCATATCGTAGATACATATTTCATACCCATGCTTTAGAGATTCTGATGTGGTGCAGTACTTTTGTTGATATTTGTCGTTAATTATTTTTAAAATGAGGAATTATGCTTAAAATATTTTTCTGTGCGAAAAGAACTGTTAACCTGATTTTATATTAATGATAGCGAGTATTCATGATTAAATGTCACTAGTTTTAAAGTATTGATTTTAAAAGCCGTTTGGTCATTAATGCGGTTCAATGGAACATTTTTGGTCCATAAAGTTTCAATCAGACATGAGTTATTATGCAGAAGAGCAATATAATAATGTTAATTTCTACTAGTTCCTTTTTTCATTAGCCCCAAATGTTGATCAGTGGTGTGATTTACTTGGTACATAATTGAAATGTAATGGATGAGAAGGTATGGTACAGTAATGGATGACTCCTAATGTCCATTCTCTATGGAGGTGTAGGTGATTGCTGAGTGCGCAGTACTTACGAGATGAACGTGTCCGTGTGCCTCATGAGGTGACCGCCATATTTTAATCAATACAACCAACTTATGTAGCCATCTATTCATCTTTTCTTTTTTCTCTTTTCGTTAGTCATATTTTACTTCCTTCTACCTTTTTCAAACTGTTTTATAACAATAAGTTTTCGTCCCAATTCTTGTTCTTATCGAGATAAGTGCCAGAGCTTTTTGTATTTTAGAAAGGCAGGTTGTTTGTCTGAGCAATTGAAAGCCCATGTGACTCTAGAAAGTGCTAATAGGCCATTTTATTTATAGAGAAATCTACGTCTCGGTGATTAATTTGCTCGCGGATCGTTTACTTTGATTTCTGAACCATGTGATTTACAGATAGAATACTTTTCAAGCATTGACAAATATCAAATTAAATTTTGAGTCGTTGCAAATAGACTGCCCAACGAGATTGATTGAAAAAGAGTATTACATTTTACGAATAACCTTCCTTCACTCGACTTTCGCTCGCATTAGTTTAATGATGATGAAACCAACTTTCATTTATAGTATAATATTCTAATCATGCCAAGTCGAAAAAGTTGTGCAATTGGTATAACAGAACTATAACTTTTATTCATGTACTGAACAATTTTGGACTATTTTTTAATGTGAATGTGTGCTAGTATTTTTTTTTGGTACAGCTCTTTAATAAAAACAAGCGAACGAAGGTTAATGAATTATACATAAAGTATAAAAGAAAATAAAGGAAGTAAACAAATTGTTATTCTCTTTTATAATATGCTACAAAATATGTCAATTTTGCAGATATTTGTAGATTTTTTTTCCAACCACTTTTAGGGATCAGACAAATTGTTCTAAATAATTGAGATAAAGCAAAATGCACTCTAAACATTAATAGCCCCAAAGCACTAACAGTCACAAAGAGAATTGCAAAAATTAAATGGAGAAAGAGATTTTATTAAAAAGAAAAACTTACACAGAATTATCTTAGAAGCCTCTCCCTTTAAAATTCTCTCTCTCTCTCTCTCTGTATTCTACTTGAACTTGAAGGATGTCTCTTAACATGACGAGCGCCTCCTTAAATAGAAGATTGACTGTTAGAGTAGTGAGTACAGATAACATTACTTCAATTGGTACACTAATTGATTTACACTATTGGTAACGTGACCTTAAAGTATCAGGATAATTGGTCTTTAGTGTGTGTGTCACAGATCAATACAAATAGAGGAATAAAACTAAAGGCAATTAAGTTCCATTGTGCAAAATTGGGTGCATTGAAATACATAGAGATGTTGTAGTTTTCCATACATTTTTTAGTATATGTCCTGAATATGTTGTATTTCGATATGATATGATGTATGCAGTTTGCAACCCCACAACTGCAACAAGAAGTACTATAGATATTTTGATTTGGATCCATTAATGAACCGGAGGATATGATATGAGGCTAGGGTGGGAAAGGGGAGCAAGGGAAACACGATTTCACAGTGCACCCCAAAATTATGCAGACAAGCACCAAAGAACCACCACATCTCCAATTTCAATCACCATATCCTAACTTGCACTCATTAAAAATGACCAAAACCTCAGTTGGTGATAGAAACACCCAATAAACGCACTGATGAGCAAGTGCTTTCTTCTTCATCGATTAAAATGTGATCGTTTCAAGCATCACATATCAAAGAATAACTACCAATCCTATTATCTATAGGAAGCAACTGCGATAGAATTCAACTAATTCTATTTAGTCAAGTCCTACACATTTTTATAAAAACTTCCAAAATTATGACTAGATATTTTTATAGAAAATGATTTCCAGATTTTGTAACACATTGTTAAGTTGCTTTAAATTAGTCTCGCATTATTACACGTTCCAAATAAAATACGAGACTTACAACCTCATAATAAATTATATAATAAAAATTCAAATGACGTCTAAAGAATTAAGAATGTTACTCATGTGATGTAATAACACTCCTGATCAATTTTTATAATAATCATGTTAGTTAATTATGTAAAAGATAGATTGATAATATATAAACATTAAATTCAAAATATTTATCGTTTTTTAAGAGAAAAATATGATTAACAAAAGATGAATACGAGAGAGAAAATAATTTAGATATAAGTATTAGATTAGGAAATGTATCTAGTGAGACAATTTTCTTCCATATGTTGGCTAGAAGAGTTTATCTATATCGTATACAATCATGTATTGATGGTTAGAATCTAATATATTGTGTTTATTTAAAAAGGCTACAGCTTTTTAAATAGTTAATATTTTTTTTTTATTTCACTTTCATATACAAAAAAATTTCAGTAAACAGGTCCCGTGGTTAAAATTAATATGCATAATTTAATTATACTTCTGATTTTTACATGTAAATTTAGTTTTCCAAATTTAGTTATGTCAATTAAATATTAAAACATTATGAATATGTTATTTTAATTTTTCATATATATATATATATGTAATATTTCAGATCTACAGTACGTAAATCAATTAAATTATTTTGTTATTGTTAATATGTTTTTAACAAGATTATATAATTTTAGTACCGAATGTCACCTTCAATCTAATTGCATGGTAGGTTTGAATAAAGCACTGTCTTGTAAAGTTGGTTTATGAAAAGAGAAAAAGACGTGAAATGGGTAAATTTAATAGGGTAGAGTGAGTGATTTATTTAATTATTTATTATTTAATGTGATTACATTCCGACATTTATTTATTAAATAATAGTGTCTGAGAGAGTGAGGGTATGTCTATATCTAATCTATTGTCCAATGTTTTAATGTCTAATGTCTTCAACTGGAAGCTTCGGTTTCGTTCTCTCTCTCTCTCTCACACACAGATCTCTTAGGGTTTTCGCTTTCACCGTTTCTGCTTCTTCCGATCTTCCACCGTCTCCGCCGTAAGGTACCACCGTGCATTTCCTCTTTAACTTCAAGCTCATGCGTTTAATTGAATTCGCCGTTTCCAATTTTCATTTTCGTTTCTTTTATTCTCTAATTAGATATTGCGAGCTAGGGTTTTGGAGTAGTGGATTAGGCGGATTAAGATTAAGGATTCTGTCTCCATGGATAAGGACAAATCTCTAGGTCACGGTGGAGGTTTGCCACCTCCCTCGGGACGTTATTCGGGTTACTCACCCACCGGAACTGCGTTCAGTGTGAAATCTGAGCCACCGTCGTCGTCGTCGACGTCGTCGTATCCGCCACTGGCTCCGGGAATTTCCGCACCGGAGTCTAGTGGTTTTAGTCATGATATTAGCAGAATGCCCGATAATCCGCCGAGAAGTAGAGGTCATAGGCGTGCTCATTCCGAGATTCTAACCCTACCGGATGATATTAGCTTTGACAGTGACCTTGGTGTGGTTGGAGGTGCCGATGGGCCTTCTTTCTCCGATGAAGCCGAGGAGGACTTGCTGTCCATGTACCTCGATATGGATAAGTTCAATTCGTCTTCGGCGACGTCAACGTTTCAAATGGGCGAACCGTCTAGCGCAATGGGGGCGTCGGGTTCGGCATCGGCATCAGGGGCAGCCACCTCTTCTGCAGAGAATATTGCTGTTGGTACTCATGAACGGCCCAGAGTTAGACACCAGCATAGTCAATCCATGGATGGGTCAACTACCATAAAGCCTGAGCTGCTGGTTTCTGGTTCAGAGGACTTGTCTGCGGCGGATTCCAAAAAAGCAATGTCAGCTGCTAAGCTTGCTGAGCTTGCCTTGATTGACCCCAAACGTGCGAAAAGGTACGCTTTGTAATTTCTTGGTGCATTATTTCTTGTTCATATGTTGGGCGATAAATCAATTGTAAACATCATGTTTAGCACACTCATTCTCAAATCCCTTGCATGTTTGTTACCTCATCACTTGTTAGGGCTAAACTTAGATGCAGAACCATAGGGTGGTAGGGCTTGAACTACTCTCCAATCAGAAGAAGAGCTTCATCTCGGTAATATGAATTCACATTTAATGGAATACTTTATTACCCAGATTAGAGAGGTGAAACTCCATGTTTGATGGGAGAACAACACAAAATAGTATTTATGGTACTGCAGCTAACTTTTGTCTTTCTAGTTAATGCTGCTTTGGACCAAATAGGAACTTGGGATTTAAAAAGTTTTCCTTAATAAAACATGCTAGAATGAGATGATATCGTATAGGAATGTTTCTAACCAGGACAATAAGCTTTTCAAAGGATAGAGATGTGTACTTTTAGAAGATAAGAGGAAGTAGTTACAATTGTTGATTAGAAAATCTATGCTTGAGGTTTTAACTTCATTTTTTATTATTTATACATGTATTTTTTTCGCTATCACAACAAATGACTTCTCTTCATCGTTGGAAGTTCGTTCACTTTCATACTTTATAGGATTAGCCAAGGTCTTTTCACTAATAAACTATTAATTGCTGTATATTTCAATCCTTTGTGATTGTTTGATTGATATTGACGTGCATTTGTCTTTTGAAGAATGACATTATGCATCTAGTTAGTTATCATTTCTCTTTGTATGAAATACGCATAATAGCTGGTGGGCACTATTAAACCCAATATGTTAGAGGAAATTGTGGAAGATGGAAAGGCTTAAAGGTGTCAGTTTGTTTGAGTCTATTAAAAGGAAAAGGCTAACATCCTGTTGATCATATCTCTAATAATCTGCTATACTGTGGACAATGTTTTGGAAGTACTGGCACATTGCGTTACTTCCTGAATTGTATTTTGGATCATGACTACTCTGTTTAAAATGTCCCATTTTTGGCCCTTTCAATCCTCTGCCCAGAGGGCCACACTCAAACGCCCCTTGAGGGCATATATTCAGAGTCTGCTCAGATTCCTTTAGTTGTAAATTGACATATCTGGTTGTCTGCATGGCATCCCCTGGATGCTGGACCTATTTTGTATTATCTCTTGATCCTGAAAAATGGAATGACGAACACGCAAACACTGCTTTTAATTGTGTACCAGGATATGGGCAAATAGACAGTCTGCTGCGAGGTCTAAGGAGAGGAAGATGCGGTACATTGCTGAGCTTGAAAGGAAGGTACAAACATTGCAAACGGAAGCAACATCTTTGTCTGCACAATTAAGTCTCTTGCAGGTAATGACTTTTCTGCCTGTTATATTTAAGACAAACCGCGTCTTACTTACTGTATTACCATGTCACATTCCAATTGAAAAGCTAATGGGAGGATTATCATTTACACATCATTGTTGATTATGAGCAGAGGGATACAAATGGCTTGAATTCTGAGAACAGTGAACTGAAGCTGCGGTTACAAACCATGGAACAACAAGTTCACTTGCAAGATGGTAAGATCATACAGTTTTAAATTTTTCTTAAGTTATTGCTGAACTATATTAAACAATACGTTCTTTGTATGTAATATATGTTGCTTCCATTGCTTCTCCTTTTATTTGTATCTTTTAAAATATCCGTTGGTAAACTATATCAAATAATATGATCTTTATATGTAATATCTTGCAGTGGATTAATACATATACTTTTCTTGGATGAAATTGCATTTTTGTGTATAGCTGGCATCCAAATTTTGTTGTTAGGTTTGTGGTTCCCTGTATGATTAGAGGTGAAACTTACTGTCTTGCGTGAAATGTGATATTGAAGTATGAGCATACGAAATCTTTATCTTGTTTATGCTTAATATTAAGAAAATTAATTGAATCTTTTTCTTGTAGCACTAAATGACGCATTAAAAGAGGAAATTCAGCATCTGAAAATACTGACTGGACAAGCTATGCCACCAAATGGAGGAGGACCTATGCTGAACTTTGCCTCTTTTGGAGGGGGGCAGCAATTCTATCCCAACAATCATGCCATGCACACCCTTTTAGCTGCACAGCAGTTTCAACAACTCCAAATTCATCCTCAGAAGCAGCATCAGTTTCAGCAGCTTCAACAACAACAAATGCTGCAACAGCAACAACAGCAGCAGCAGCAACAGCAGAGGGAACAGCAGCAGCAACAGCAGAGGGAGCAGCAGCAACAGCAGTCAAGCGAGTTGAAAATGAGAGAAGCTTCACCTACTCCATGTCCCAAAGACAATGCGTTGTCAGATGTAAATCCTTCAGGAGCTAAGGACTGTTGAGAATTTAGACTGTTTTCTGTTCTGTTGCCTTGGTAGATTTCCCCTTGTCTTGTGTCCTAGTGTGTTAGATAATGGCCTGTCATTTTTTCATTCTTAAACAGTACAAATGGTCCTAGTTAGCGGTTGAGAATAATGCGTTCGCATCTTTGCTATTGTGTAACACTAAAATTCATTGATACTTGGATAATTTCTATGGATATACAGGGGTAGGTAAGGTTCATGTGGTCCAGTCTGCTGTCAGTTCCTTTTGGCTACAACTACATCAAAATATGCTTACTCGTGTATATTGTTGAGGAAGTTGGTGCACGTTGTCCCGAGGAATTGTCTTGTAGACCACCTTGTCACCGAAGGTACTGAGGAGATTTCGAATGTTCATTTGAAGCTCCTTTTCTGGCTCCCTGTGAAGGAAATAACTAAGAGGTCGTAGATATTCATTTCTTGAAACTAAAATCCATTAGGCAAGCCAACAGTGTTAGGATCAGCTAGCAACGAAAGGAAACCAAGTCAGGAATAAAATAAAGGACTCTGAAAGGAGACAGAGGCAACTCCAAACTTTGCCATTGCAGGCATCATAACAAACATGTCTACAGTGTAAGCAGCAGCTTAGCCCCCCGATTGAGAGGATTTAACGCACAAGGAAGTAGAAAGTATGTGTTCTTTCGCAACCTAAATTGAGAAATTGCGCTGCTAGTTAAGAGAGCCTGCAACAACAATCGCGATTCTGAACCCGGTATCTTTAACATAAATTTGCAATTTGAGCCGTCAAAGATAAATGGCAACTTATTTGTACTGTTCAGGTTGAGTGATGAAAATCGATGGTTGCACAATTTGTATGCTTGATATGGAAGGCTAAACTGTTTTTCATCACTTAAATTGTTTTGTTATCATGAAACTTTTAAAATGTTTAAAAATTAAGTCAAATCAGTGCCTTTATATAATTATTAAGAAAAAGAGCAACTTTTGGTCCAAATGAAAATGTATAAGTTGCAAAAATACATTAAGTGGGAATATATTTATGTGTTCCTAAATTAAAAAGGATAATTAAGCGTTAATAATTTTAAGAACGATTGTCAAAAAGCCTTTTATGAAATAGCTGCCAAGTGAAACTAAAATATGCGATTTTATTCTCTCCGTGATGTGTTTTAGGGCACGTAGCTGTCTGTTTTAAGGATGAAAAAAATATTCGAGTAAACAATTTAATACAATAATTTAACATTCGTTAACTGTATGACGAACGACCTCTGATTCATTTTATTGCTGCAAATATTCTTTTAAGGTGTAGCTTCCAACCAACTTTAGGGGGAGAGGCCACAGATATAGTGGCAGTTTATTTTTGGACACAGCGTAATAATACAGAAACGTATTTGCGGGAAAAATAGCGTGGGATGCCTACATTGTTGATCTACATGACTGAGTAACCTGGACCTCCACCCCCTTCAGGCACTGTCCACTCAATGTTTTGCTTTGGATCTTTGATGTCACAAGCCTGAATATTAAACAACTGAATTAAACCGTGTAGGATACAAAGATAAGACACCTAAACGTATACCTAAAAAGGTCAAAACCTGCCATATCTCATCTAAGTATATTACATTATAAATAGCTATCGCGACACAGTTCATAGAACATATACTTCGTTCAGCTACAACTGTTATTACCAACTACAATTTCTCCCTTTTTACTGCAAATCCTATTAATAGTCATATCCGTGGTGAAGATACCATATTTATCTAGAACAGCAAAACACATTCAAAAGAAATACAAAATAACGCAGACTATACATTGGAAAATGCAACCCTAAAAGTATGCATATAACATTATTAAACAAGCAAGCCATCGAATCGTAATGGTAATTTTAGGTATTTACATGAGGGGATAATTTTCTCCATTATGAAACTTGATTGCAAAACAAACAAATACTTCATGAGCGGCTGACAATATGATAATAATGACCATTGTTCAAAACAAATGCTATTTAAATTCACAAACATGTTTGCATGTCAACTTCACCAGGGAATTCTAAAATCACAAATAAGCAGAAAAAAAAATAATTAGAATGATGCACTGACATTAACTTTTTTTAAACTGTCCTTTGTTTATAAACAGTAACAAATTCTCTCCAGTGAAAGAAAAAACAAAACAAATTGAGTTACAAACTCACGTTTACTATTCTAAACCACAATTCCAAAACAGAAATATAATATATTGATAAAATTTATTGAAGGGCTAGGAACACATGCAGTGCTAAAAGGTCACATTTAGAATAATTGTTAATTGTTTGATAATATATGCAAGTTTAGATGTATATACAACAGAAATAAGTTATGTAAATCAAGTACTATTTCTGAACTATTTAGTGCTATATCTTGAGCATATAATAGCAATCACTAATTCAAGCAATCAACAAAATTGGTTTAAAAGTTTACCTTGCAATGTAAGCAATTTTGTGCATTAATTTGCAATTTCATCTGATTCTGCTCATCCTCAGCATATCTATAATTGTGAAAAATAGATGAAAATATAAAGAAATGATTTGAAAACTGAAAATCCTTTCAGAAACCAAGCTTTAGTAAATAGGCATTACTCATATACTCGTGCAGGACAATATCTCGATTCAGGTGCAGCATACACTGGTAAATTTACAAGTTCGGGAATCTTCGGGTCTCTCAAACGAAGATGAGGAGGTTGATCATGCTCATGATTTGTGTTGCTCCTGTGAACAAACTAAATATAAATGCCTATAAAGCAAGAAAAGGAACTGCAAACTTTATTTATTGACTAATAAATCAATAATTTCCACCATTATTATTAAGGCCTCAAACAGAGAAGGTGACCCAAATTATTACTATATAAATCCGTGAACATTGATTTTATTCTTCATTCACAATAAATCTGCATAAAATGAAGTGCCATGCCATCTTATATATAACTAAACTGGTTCTTACACAGGTGAGTTTACCCTCTAACTTTAACTGGATAACATTGTAATAGAAGAAGATATCACCCAATTCAAGAGTACCAAGCCGATTCTTAAATGGGAAGAAGGTTAGCATTTTCTTATAGGATGAGGTCGAAGAAGAAATAGAAACCTATTTGTATACGAAAAAATAGAAATAGTATTATAAAGGATTAAGTGTTTTTACCAAAAAATTTTAGGATATTAAGTGTATTTCGCTATATAAATAAACTATTTGAATGCCACTCTCTGTATGTTCTCTCCTTTTGATAATTTCTTTTAATAATGTATTATTTTGGTACAAGATCAGAAATTCAACCATGTAACTTTGTCTATTTTAGAAACTAACATTGAAACAGCCTTGCTACCTACCCCTGGTTTAATTCTAATTAAAAATTACTGTTTGTCTCAACTCTCAACAGTAAGCAACAGAAAGGAGTGTGTGTTCCAAAACCTGTGTAGAGACGAAGGTACATCAAAGGACAAGACACCATCAGCTTTTGGATAGTGAATAGGAGAATGAAACCGTGCAGCCTGCATAAATGACAAGATATATATAAATATATTACACTGACATGCCAATTGCTATATTTGTTATTATTAGACAACAAATGAACGAACAAGAAAAACATATAAAATAAGCAAAGGTCACTAATATCTGCATATTCAATAAAGAAAGGCTTCTAAAAAGACCGTTTTGATGGAACAAAAAGAAAACGCTTTATAACATATAAGAGGTGACAGGAAAAAAAAAATCCTTGAAAATTATGTCATTCTTCTCCAACCATTCATAACAAATAATGGGATGTATTTTACAGTACCAAAGAACCATGCCCTTTTATTCCATCCAGAATATCTAAATAAGGAATGAAAATCTTACTCCGACTATGTAATTAGTCATTTCTTGGTTTTCTTTGTGAAGTTTATTAGCATTCAACAAGTGCCCTTATGGTGAAACAAGATGAAACAAAATACTCCACAAAAAAATTAGATGCAAAAAAAAAAAAATCATGATTCAGGAGATAAACAGAATACAAGACCCTTCTGAAGCTAAGCAAGAATGAACATTGGGAAATTATCATGCATAATTTATGATGTGAATAACAATCACCAATTGCATTATAATTTAATCACTTTTCAAAAGAAAATAAGTAAAACTACGCTATTTTTTTTATGTGTACACCTAATTCCTTGAAAAATGTTTCTTACATTTGTAGCTTCATGATCAGGTTTACCATGCTTCAAAGTAAATGAGTGCCTCCTCTTGAATATGTAACTGATAGGAATAACACAAGGTAAGTGAATTCTCAAGATGATAAAAGAATTATAGAAACTAGTGTACATTGTTAAATGGCGAGGACAGAACACTTGAGAAAAGTTAGATCTTACTGTTCCAGACCACTTAAGGCCAGTCCTGGAATAAGCCCGTATTCAAAGGCCTACAGTGAAAGATATAATTATAAGGACAAGAAGTAAAAAATCTAAAATATATCATAATTTCTATATCAACAAATGAATTAAGACAATTAAGCGGGATTAATTATAATATTCATGCATTGATCATTGTATTATTAATTTACAATTTGGAAAGTAATACTTTTAAGGATTTTCGAATTTTTACATATAAAGTAAGTCTCGTGAGAACCCTAGCTCTTTTCTGCCTATGTTACGAGCATAAATTAATTTTTCATATGATAATGCATTTTACTTCTTTAAGATGGTGCCCTTTCGTGTATTTCATGATATTTTTTGCCAGTCTTAAGAAACCATTAGCAAGCCTATTTGTCAATTCTTACAAAAATAACATTCCCGCCTTTTGCAAATCTCCCCTCCATTATAGACAGACAATATTTTATCTCATATTTAGTTTTCACTTTTACTATCATTATTATTTATAAATTTTAAAATTAAATTAATACTTATGTTATTAAATCATATCTTTGTAAGTAACTTTAAAGTACCAAAAACTGAAATTAAGATTTTAAATATCTAATTCCTTTCTATGATATTTTTATGAAATACAAAACATTAAATTAAAAATATTTTAAAAATTAATGAAAATGTAAAATTGATATTGTTGGTAACGAAAATATGTTACATAACATTACAGTATATGTTTGAATTTTTCCGTTTGAATAATAATTAGGCATTTTTGCGTGGAATCCTGACTGGAAATCCAGGTATACTCCGTTCTGTAATTCATCTAGTTTTTGTTATGAGAATTAATACCGTTATTTTACAGCAATCTTTCATTTATAATGGTATAATGTACTCTAGAATTTAGCAGCTGATACATACATCTAATATCTGTTGGCCTATCAACTGAAGGTTTCCAAATGAAAGAGAAAATCACCAGAAAATGAAAATTTTAGGTAACCTTCAACGAGCATGTAAGGGAGAGACAAACAAGAAAACAAAAAACAAAATAAAAACGAAAACTGCAATGAATTGCTTCACTAACCGGTCGATAGTTCCGAGATTTATGTAATTCTTCCCAAATCCATGAATTCCTCAAAGCATCCCAATATGTATCCATATCTAGGCCTTCATTAAGTGCACCAAATGTAACTTCGGCCGCAAGCATTCCTACATAAAAAGAAGTATTAAATACATGTAATAGTAACTATCAAACATTGCTATTAGCATGTCAAATGGACATAATGATTAAGAATGAATTGATGGGCTCACTTAACAAATGCAATGACCAAGATGGCTCTAAAAATTTGTTAATTCCTTAAAATTGCAAATCAATATTTTAGATCCATGTCAAGTACTGATTAATTCCTTGAAATCATGAATATCCCTATATATTACCATTGAAATTCTGAAACATTAATCGTAATGCGAGACTCCTTTCACAAAAACTACAAAATTAACTTCAGCAGAAAAATATTAATTAGCAATATGCTGAAAAATCACAGTAAAAGGGAGTGAGCCCCTACCTGATTTCATTGCTGTGTGAGTTCCCTTTATCTTAGGCACATTCATGAAGCCAGCTGAACATCCAATAATTGCTCCTCCAGGGAAAACTGGATATGGGATAGACTGAAATTTAACTAGAATCACATTTGTATCTGTATAATGTGTAATGAGTAAAGAAATAATACAATGCAGCAAATAATAGGTAATCAGGCAACCAAATAATAAACAATGAACTAAACTCCCTTCTATAAAAGCTAGCTCTTCATGGGTGTAAAAAGTCGTTGTCAACAACAAAGACATTAACCAACCCTTACATCATTGTAACAATAAGCAGACACATTGCCCAAGAAAATGAAGCACAACACAGCCATTTAAAAAAGGACCGTGGTTGGGTCAGACACAGGGAAACACAGAATTACTTGGATGTCTCTTGGACAATTTGAACTTTGTTGTGTTGAAATGTTCAATCCTGTTTTGCGTTTACCCAAGGAGCTTTCCAATCTTAAATTCTTGATGTCCCACCATATACTATGCAATTTTACAAGTGAAATCTTAAAAGTTCGAAGGATTCATTACCCACACTTCATTTTTGCTAGTACATCTATAGCACTAGCGCAACACCTCATGAGGCCGGCAACATGTGGTACCCATATAATTTTTCTCTACATTCTTTTATTTTCCTGTTTATTGCATATCAGAAAAGGGACTGTTTAACGTACCTGAAAACCACCTTCATTTAAGGTGCGAGCTCCATACTGGATAACTGTTCCACCTTCCAGAAATGGTTTAATTGCAGGATGATGCTTAAGTTTCTAGTGAACCAAGAAAAACAAAAGGGGAGAGAGAAGGAAGGATCAAAGAAAATAATTATACAGGTGTAGGGATCAGGAATTCAGAACTTGTATGTAACTTCACATATTCTTAAACAGATATTGTATTAAAACAACAAACCAGTAATAGTTTCACAAAAGGAACCTAAACATAATTGTGTGGGCTTGTCAGATTATACGTAATATATTCTACCCACCAAATTGCTGGGGACGAGGGAAGAAACTTTTTTGCTTATTTTTGCAGTTTTGAAAACACTTATGGTGTGTTTGTTTCTCCTAACTTTTTTTTTTTGTTTTAAAACCATTTTTTGAAACAATTCCACAAATACAATACTCAAATCAATCTCATTCAAAACGTATAAAGTTTTGAAAATTATTTCCAAGACAAGTGTACAGCAACAGTAGAATGATGTTTCTTCATTCCCTTTTTCTGTTTTCTTCAAGTGCTCTGGGAATGAGTTACTTCATATTCCTGAAGCCACTACTTGTTAGTATCTTTTATAAAATAAAAATGTTTTTTAAAGCATTAAACAAGTAAATCCTTAACCTTCCCCTTTTATGTTTCCATATTAAAAAAAAAATATGAAGGCAGGCGAACACCGAGTAACTTAGACTAGAAGGCAATCTTTTTTAAACATGCAATGAGAATAATAAAATTACCTGAAATTCCTCATACGGATTCAAAAAAGGGTTTTGATAGTTTAAGGCAACCACAAGGCCTATAGATATCTGTCACAATAGCAAATGAAATTCTTGAAATGAGGAAAAAATTGTCAGCAAAAATTAATTAAGAAACTAGTGGGAGAAGTTCAACTTCTGTAGTTTAGTCAAAGTCTGCCAAAGTAAATGCACATGACTCCTTAATAACTTGGCATAAGATGATACTTATTAAGAACAGAAAACCATTAAGAAGTGCATGGAACACAAAACAGGGGGCAGGGAAACAAAGTCTTACTTGATTATCTTTCATGTGATACAGAAAAGATCCTCCATATGTTTTATGATCTAAAGGCCATCCCAAAGTGTGGATTACAGCACCAGGCTGATGTTTTTTCTCATCAATTTCCCAGACCTACGATTATAATATTTGGTTAAGGAAAACAGGTACCATATTTGGTTATTAGAACAGTCAGCAATCAATTAATCTTCATCAATGTATTAAACACATAAGCACAATCCTGACAGATTGCAGTTTTTCACAAAAAAAAAAAATAAAGATAATTTTGAGAATTTCTTTATGGAACACATGAATACCTCTTTAATTCCCAAAGCATATGTCTGGTGTTGTGCACCTCCCCTCTCTCTTAGGTTGTACTTTTTCATTATTTTCTGTAAGAAACACAATTGAAAGTGTTGCTATCAAAACAGTAATTGACAGGAAAAAGTTGAATCTGTTCAATCCTAAAATTTGATTTTCAAACCTCTGACAATGATCCTCGACATCCCTCAGCCAGAAGTGTTATGCGGCCTGCATGTGATTCAATATTTACACAGTTAACAAGTAAATCACAGAAATATTTAAATAACCATATGCAAAGACATAAATATATCTCATTAGCTATTAGAAATATGCTCGGAATGAGCAATGAAATCTAGCAAATGCACAGGACTTTGTTTCATATTTAAGAATATCATACGCCACAAAAATGACAACTGCTTAACTGTGATTGCGTCCAAAACTTGTTTCTATCAAATCAACAAGAAGTTCAAAGTTTACCACTGCCATTCTCAAAAAGATAGGAACATTCACAAATATATGTTTGAAAGAAAGAAACATGTCAAGTGAAAACCTTTGATCTCGACACCACGTTGAAAATTGTCCTTCTTTGAACCATCTTTTGCAATTCCCATATCATTAGTTCCAATACCAATAACTTTGTCGTTTGCATCATACAATATCTGACCAGGAAAAACACTTGTAAACAGCAATAAACGTGGACAAGCAACATCCAAGAAAAAGCAGAAATACCTCACTAGCAGCAAATCCCGGGTATATTTCCACTCCTAACTCTTCAGCTTTTGCTCCCATCCAACGTACTAACTGACTTAGGCTGTAACAGATGGTCCAAAATAAGAATCTTCTCCAGAGTGGCAGGAAAGCTACGTGAAGAAAAACATTGCAAACTAAAGATATGCGAAGAAAAACATTGAACAAGCATCTTAATGCGAGATTAAAAAAAAAGGGATTTTCCAATCTCGATTCTTTCTTCAATCAACAAGAAAAACATTAGAAAGAAAGTATACAAGGAAAAAACTATTCATTGACTAAAACGTAAAGAAGAAAATTAAAATAATCTGTTGTTCTTCTATGACTTCACATCATCAAAGACGGATCACGGATTCTATTCCAGATATATTCTCCATTTCAAAATTCTAATTTTGCAACCTTATGCTATGCCTATACTACACTCTCCAGCAATTTTGGTTTCTAATGGAACGTACCAACTGATATATAAAAATTTAAATAATGATTTTTTTTCGGTGAATAAACGTTATTAAGCTTGAACCATTATACATCAATTTCCAACGAGAAAAAAAAAACACAGTTGCAAAATTGTAGATTCAGCAGTCAATCGAGTAAAATCAAAATTTCACACAATTGATTCAGCACGAAGCAAAAGGTGTTGGCTGCTCAGGTAAATTTATAGCCTCTAGCCGTATGAAATGAAAATGTAATACTATAGAAACCTTATTACATAGTTGCCTTTGTTGCTGAAAGGAGACGGAAGCGAAATTGCACGACCTTTGGTCAGAAACCAAAATTTGTCAGAAGAAACAGGAGTAGTGATCGGAGCCTGCAGCA
>Ga0209489_102176_pt1 | contig 40142 bp, 32 predicted proteins | sample SiratrowhiteBW_FD_187527 | JGI IMG/M metagenome (GOLD analysis project Ga0209489, IMG submission 187527) | Root nodule microbial communities of legume samples collected from California, USA - Siratro white BW (SPAdes) (version 2) | ecosystem: Host-associated > Plants > Roots > Nodule | place...
ATAATAATAATAATAATAATAATAATATTATTATTATTATTATTATTATAATAATTATATTTTTTATATAATTCATTCAATGTAATCAATTTATTAATATTTACATTTATATTATAATAAAATAAGTATAATTAATTATATAATATACCATAATAATAATTACTAAAGTAATAATAAATTTAATAAAATTTTAAAATAAAAATAAATATAATAAAAATAAAAATTCTAAATATTAATAATAAATTTCTAAAATAATAATAAAGATAAGATAATATAAGAATATAATATTAATGTATTTTACAGATTTATTTTTTATTTCCATTAATTTTATTTTTAATTTTGTTATTATTATTTTTATTACTTTTATTGTAATAACATAGATATTGTTCTTAAGGTAAAAGGGTAAAAGTAAAATGAATAATTTATTTTATTAATAAACTTAGAGATGGTTTTAAAGGAGAAACTAATAGTTAAGTTTTAGTTTCAAAAAATCATCGTCTCTTCCTATTTTTTTCTTATATTTTCACTCTGAAATCTTACCTTCTCCCGTCATGAGATGAACAGATGAATGGAGCAATCAACTATATGCTCAATCAAACATATAATCTCAATTAAACAGAAAATCACTCTTCAAAGTAAAAAAAAATAAAAAATCACTTAACGATATTAATTACAGATTACACGCAGCCCAAACAGTGTCTAATGTGACCAATGGTACTTTGCCCTAATCATTTGAAGAAAGAAAAGAAAAACGAAAATTGTTTGATTTATATGAATGAATGTTATCTTTCACAATAGGGTTTTCAGGGACGACTCTTATTGTCTAGTTCTTAATCAAAGTTTGAAATCTCCGATTCTTGAACTCACCATTGGTTCATGACGCGATGAATTTATTTCAACGAAGTCACCTGATTCACGGACAGAGATGCGAAATCCATCTTATACATTTGCTTCAAGGAGCTGATTTGTGAAGGTGATTTAGATGCGAAGAAAGCTAAGTAATCTTGAATAAAAAATAATTAAACACAAAAATCAAGATAAAACTTTCACTCATGAATTTATTTGCTAACATAACAAGATTTATGAAGAAAGTTGTGAAATGATTAAAATAATATTATATTTTTTATATAATTAATTGTTTTTATTAATTTATTTATATTTATATTATTATCATAAAATAAATATAATTAGTTATACAATATAATGTGTTAAGAATAATAAAAGAGAAAATATTATTATTAAAATAATAATTAAATTATAAATAATAATAAAGTATTAATAAAAATAAAAAATTTAGTAATAAATTTAGAAAATAATAATAATAATAATAATGTTATTATAATTATATTTTTAATATAATTCATTCAATATAATCAATTTATTAATATTTACATTTATATTATAATAAAATAAATATAATTAATTATATAATATACCATATAATAATTACTAAAGTTATAATAAATTTAATAAAATTTTAAAATAATAATAAAATATAATAAAAATTAAAATTAAAAAATATAATAATAAATTTCTAAATAATAATAAAGATAAGATAATATAAGAATACAATATTAATGTATCTTATAGATTTATTTTTGATTACTATTAATTTTTTTTTAATTTTTTTTATTATTATTATTGTGATAAACTTGATATTGTTCTTAAGGTAAAAGGTTAAAAGTAAAATGAATACTTGAATATTTTATTAATAAACTGAAACATGGTTTTATAGGAGAAACTAATAGTTAAGTCTCATTTTCACAAAAATCACATTTCTTCCTCTCTTTTCCTTTTATCTTTACTCTTAAATCTTACCTTCTCCCTTCATTAGATGAACCAAGCAATCAATTATATGCTCAATTAAACATAAAATCTCAATTAAACAGAGAATCACTCTTCAAGGTAAAAGAAAACAAACAAAATCACTTAACAATGTTAATTCCATATTACACACAGACTGAACAATGCTTAATATGACCATTGGTCATTTGTCCTAATCAATTGAAGAAAGAAAAATGGAAAAAAATGTTTGATTTATATGAAAGAATGTTATCTTTCACAATACACTTTTCAGGGATGACTCTCAATGTCTTATTCTTAGTCAAAGTTTGAGTTCTCCGATTATTTAATTTGCCACTAGTTCAGGACGCAAAGAAGTTATTCAAAGAAGTCACTGATTCACTAACAGAGATGCGAAATGCAAAATCTTTCTTAGTAACTGATTCAGTGCTTCATTTAGGTTACGTTTGCTTCATAGAGCTGATTTGCGAAGATAGTTTGAATGCCAAGAAAGATAAGTAATCTATAAATAAAAAAAATAATTAAACACAAAAATGGACTTATAAACTACACTCTCGCATTTATTTGCTAGCATAACAAGATTTAAGAATAAAATTATGAAACTATTAAAATAATATTATATTTTTATATAATTAATTGTTATTAATAATTTATTTATATTTATATTATTATCATAAAATAAATATAATTAATTATATAATATAATGTGTTAAGAATAATAAAACATAAAATATTATTATTAAAATAATAATTAAATTATAAATAATAATAAAGTATAAATAAAAAAATTATTAATAACTTTAGAAAATTATAATAATAATAATAATATTATAATAATATGTATTAATTCAATATAATCAATTTATTAATATTTACATTTATATTATAACAAAATAAATATAATTATTTATATAATATAGCATAATAATAATAATTATTAAGGTAATAATAAATTTAATAACATTTTAAAATAATAATAAAATATAATAAAAATAAAAAATATTAATAATAAATTTCTAAAATAATTATAAAGATAAGATAATATATGAATAAAATATTAATGATATTAATATTAAAAACTAAAAATAATAATTGTAATGATAAAAATAATAAAGTAGAATAAAATAATAATAATAATAAAAAAATAAAATCATAACAATAATAAAAATAAATTTATCAAATAATAATATTATTAAAAATAATAATTTGTTTTATTTTTATTTTTATTTAAAGTAATTTATAGTCTTATAATTTCATGAATAATTCATTAATCGCACTCACAAAATTAATTATATTTAATTTTAGATCAATTTCATCTACTAAAAAGTTATCAATCACACACATTACATCACTCACAAATTGTTATAAATTTTTCACTCAAATCTCATTATTTTTCTTTTAATTCAAACAAACCAACTTTTCACACACTTTCATCTCAGATCAATTTAAATCCACTCCCTAATCTAAACAAAGACTTAGTGTTAGAATATGCGTTGATTGAAGATTTTATCACATTTAGGAATGAGGGCTTGCATTTAGGGTTGGGTATGGTTGCAACTTCAAAACCAAAAATTGAGTTTGAGATTTGGGAACAACGTCAGGAAGGCAGACTTGGGTTTAGGATTGGATATGGGCGGAGCTTCAAAATCGAGTAAGGTTTGAAATTTGAAAAGTTAGATTGAGAAACACACCATATCTGAAAAATTGAAAGCGGCTAAAGTTGTGAATATCTCGTTAGACTGGGAAGCACACAATATCTGAAAAATTGAAAACGACAAAAATTTTTGTGAAGATCTAAGTTAGATTGAGAAGCACATAGTATATGAAATTTTGAAAGGCAAAAGTTTTGTGAAAATCTGTGAGATCGCCAAGTCAATACGCCAAAAAAATTATTTTATATTAATTAATATAATTATATTTATTAATTTAATTTAATAAATTAAAATTTGAAGTATAATTATTCTAATTTTTTAAACTATCAAAAATACATAATTTAATATAATAGAAAAGGATAAAAGTGGATAAAGATTATTCAATAAAATTATCATAATTTGTTAATATGATTAAAATATTTGCAGAGAGTATTCACTAAAATTGATCAAGATTTAGAAGATACATATTTCCAATATATACTCCGATATTTGTGTTGTTATGATGAATGTTAACAAATAAGATTTATATTTTTTATATATATTTTAATAAGAGTAACATCTTTCTCTTGTTTTATTTTAAATATATTATCCACTATTAAGATATATGTAAGGATAATTATTTACAATTAATATATACTTGATAATTAATTTGATTATAACTCAAAAATTCAGAATTTTATCTTTGAAAATTTTAAGATAAACTTACATATTGATTATCTAGGGAATAATCAATTAATCTTTCTCATTAAATACTCATATACTTGTACTCTTAAATATCTCCATTTCAAAAATCTAAGACCATCATTATAGAAAGTTGAAAGAATATTTTTATAAAAAAATTGATTAAATTGAGAACCCATAAAATCTCTACAAATAATTAAAAACAAGAAAATTAAAAATATTTATTTAAAATTTAAATTTAACCAATAATCTCAATTAAGATCCAATCAATCTGTAAATCTTATTTAAAATAATAAATTTATTCTCAATACATTATAAAAAAAAGTGAAGATTAAACATTCTAAGTTTTACTAGAGGTAGAAAAATATTTCGATAATAAGTTTGGATCGTACTAAACTTTTAAGTTCAATCTAGTTTCATATATATATATCAAACAACTTTTTTATGCCGCTTTAAAAGAATAAAAATAAAAATTAAGAGAAAAATATTATTTTTTTTGAAATTTAAATCATGTTAACTAATGAATTAAATTTTAATTTTAAACATAATAATTTGATAAGTTAATTATAATATATAAATATTAAAATATATTTTCACTATTTTATTTTTGAATTAAATTATTATTTTCTGAAATAAGTTAATTCATAAACTTATGCATCTAGGGGAATCTAAGTCTGTTAAAATCACAAATCACACGTATACAATTTTATTCCAAACAAGCTATTTTTGCAAATATAATATTGCATTGGATACTAAGTTTAGTTTTCTGTAATAAATAGACATGGAGACAACATAACAACTTACAAGAAATTATGTACCTCGTTCTCTCTTTAGTAAATGATGATTCCTCTGACAAAGAAATTACTTCGTACTCTCGTGACTCCGATAATAAGAAGGGAAAAAGTACAATTTACGAATAAAATGAAGTACTAACTAACTCGAGTATCAAACATCATGAAAAACAATATCAAAGTAAAACTTATAATTCAATGAGAGAGCATCACCCCTACTACATCTATGAACTCCATGCAAGTTTCGTCATAAAAAGATTACTATATTATTTTAACAATAATTACTTTAATATACGTTTGCGTAAATTTTGAAACTGTATTGACATTACTAATTTCCTTAAAAGTATTTTGAAATTATCATAGCATAAGAAAGGAAAACATGTACACAAAAGTTTTACCTTTTTAAATTTATCAATTTAAGTCTTATCAAACTATTAATTTAATATTTTAAAAATTCACTCGGTATTAGCTCCATCTGTCAAGAATTTAAATTCACTCGGTATTAGCTTCACTAACTAATGCTTAATATATTAAGCATTAATTATTTTATTTAAAATATCTTGTGAATCTTAAAAAAATGTTTGTCAGGGAAGTGTAATAGAACTAAATAAAATTTCCATTCCTGTTTGCAAATAATAAAATGTAGAATTTTTTTACAGTAACTTTAAATTAGTTGATAATTGGAAATCTTTTACACAATATATAGAATCCCCTCTTAGGCAAAAGAAAATAATAATAATATCGAAATGGAAATAGATGTGTAGAAGGTGGCTAGTGGGGTGAGGCAGAGAGATTTGACCAAAAGTCAGTGCATTACTCACGGGACCTTCTCTCCTTCCCAGATACCACCTTCACACGCCATTCTCAATCCCTATAAATACTTCCCGCAGTTCCCAATCTTTCACTCCATTCACAAACACCACAAAAACAATAATTTTTCTAACCAAAACCACAATGGAAATCGCAACCACACTCACCGCCGCCCTCCACCATGTCGCCGCCAACTTCCCCTCCCACAGAGCTCTCTCCGTCGCCTCCAAATTTGACCTCACCCACTCCCGCCTCCACCAACTAGCGGAATCCGCCGCCCAACGCTTGCTCCTCGCCGGAATCAAACCCGGCGACGTCGTCGCCCTCACCTTCCCCAACACCGTCGAGGTACGTCCCCCAAAACCGTTACACTGTTCTCAATTATATTACATTACATAACAAATAATATAATTTGATAAAATTTGATGAAATAATCTTACCGTTTTCTTTTCCGTTTGTTTCAGTTTGTGATCATGTTCCTAGCCGTTATTCGAGTGCGCGCCACAGCCGCGCCGTTAAACTCGGCTTACACAGCCGAAGAGTTCGAGTTTTACTTATCCGACTCCGAATCCAAGCTTCTCCTCACATCCTCAGAAGGAAACGACGCCGCTCAAGCCGCAGCTTCAAAACTAAAAATAGCTCACGCCACGGCTTCGATAACCCAAGCCGAGAATAACGAACCCGAGCTGAGTCTCTCGCTGAGTCAGTCCGACTCGGTTAACTCGGTTGAGTCCGTGGTTAACGATCCCGATGACGTGGCGCTTTTCCTTCACACCTCCGGCACCACAAGCCGACCCAAGGGCGTGCCGCTCACTCAGCACAACTTGCTCTCTTCCGTGCGGAACATTAAATCGGTGTACCGACTCACCGAGTCTGACTCGACGGTGATTGTGCTTCCGCTTTTTCACGTGCACGGTTTGATCGCGGGGCTGCTGAGTTCCCTCAGCGCCGGGGCGGCGGTGGCGCTGCCGGCGGCGGGGAGGTTCTCCGCCTCCACGTTCTGGAAAGACATGGTGAAGTACAGCGCCACGTGGTACACTGCGGTCCCCACCATACACCAGATTATACTGGACCGCCACGCGAACAACCCCGAACCGGTTTACCCGCGGCTCCGGTTCATCCGAAGCTGCAGCGCGTCGCTGGCACCGGCTATTTTGGGGAAACTCGAGGAGGCTTTCGAAGCGCCGGTGCTGGAGGCTTATGCGATGACGGAAGCGTCGCATCTCATGGCTTCGAACCCTTTGCCGCAAGATGGGCCTCACAAGGCCGGGTCGGTTGGAAAGCCCGTGGGCCAAGAAATGGTTATTTTGGACCAAACGGGTCGGGTTCAAGAGGCTGAAGTTAGCGGAGAAGTTTGCATTCGTGGCCCCAATGTTACGAAGGGATATAAAAATAACGTGGATGCCAATACGGCGGCGTTTCAGTTCGGTTGGTTCCATACCGGTGATGTCGGTTTCTTGGATTCTGACGGCTATTTGCACCTCGTTGGTCGCATCAAGGAACTCATCAACCGTGGAGGTATATTTAAATTTCATTATTTATAAACTGATTTATTCGTTTATATTCATAAATTACCAAAATATTAATTTGCTCGTGAATATGCTATTTTCTGCAATTTTCTTTGGATGGGAATATTCTAAATTGAGGGAACTATGCGTTTTCAAAATTCGGTGCATTGACCATTTTGAAGGAAAAGTTTGGGTTGAATACAACTTCAGCTTAACCATTGATTTTGGTGATTGAATGTCTTCCAGAAATTTTTGTTTATGGTGTGTGATCGATGACGTGGGTTTGATTCTTGCTGAGTAATTTGTCTGGTGTAAACTCAAGAATTATTAATATTTTTGCGCTTTACGTGGACAACTTGAGAAATATTTAAATTGTGTGATTATAGTATTCTCAGATGAAACAGTTATCGTAAGTGTTTGTTTGTGTATTCGCTAAGGTTGAATTGGGGCTTTTTGTTTGGTGTTAACAACTATTAGAGTTATGGTTTGTACGTCAGAGAGTGACAGTGATGTTAATTAGGTTTTGATTTGGCAGTTATATAGTTATATGAGGAAGGAAACTATCCATATCATCATTACACGTTTAGTTCATTTGATTTATATATTAGGTCAAAACACTAAAAGTTCTACATTTTATTTTCATATATTTAGCGTCACACAAAAATAAAAAAATGAGTTCATTTCAGGGTTTTCATTTTCAGAAAATTTAATGAAGTCACTGTTGTATGTTAACTGATGAGAAGGGTTTTTAAATTTTAGGCGAAAAGATATCACCAATTGAAGTTGATGCTGTTCTGCTTTCACATCCGGACATTGCTCAAGCAGTTGCTTTCGGAGTGCCTGACGCCAAGTATGGTGAAGAGGTATGTCTTTTTCTCATTCATTCATTTTTAACTTTTACACACTCACCAAATTCCTCAAAAAAACGACAAAAATATAACTACGAATTTTGCCCATCACCACACGTACTTGAAAGACAAACACAACCGAGGATTTCTGAGCCATTTAATTTTTATCACTTTCTGCCTTCTAAGGTCATATTCTAATCATGTGCGAACATTTTGTGGCGTACAAGAAAACCCTTCTAATCGAAAAGAGTCCATTTTTATTTGATCACCTTCTGCGAATAGGAACCACATTTCAATACCACGTTACAGAAAATTACCTTTGTCCAAATCTAAAACGTTTTTGGTGTATCAGTATCTGATTTAATTTTTGAAAAGGTTCAGCTACTTCTTAACCTTTTGATATAATTCTACACTAGGAAAACTGGTTGTTCAGCAGCTTCTTTTCTCAGTGCCCTCCCTTACGGGATAAATTGTTACGACCTTCATAGCTTTTCAATGTTATGAAGATTTCCTTAAAATGCCCAATATTTCTAACTAGTTAAGAATGCTCAAAATATATGAGTAAACTGCTTTTCTTTCTTTGTTTGTGGATTACTATATCTCAAATTTTGTTCACTGAATTTGTGTTGGTGATATGTTGTTGACTTTTGATAGATATATTGTGCGGTGATCCCAAGAGAAGGATCCAACGTTGATGAGGCAGAGGTGCTGAGATATAGCAAGAATAATCTTGCATCCTTCAAAGTTCCCAAAAAGGTCTTCATTACTGATTCTTTGCCCAAGACTGCCACCGGAAAGATTTTGCGTCGTTTAGTGGCAGAACACTTTGTCTCCCAAATTTGACTCCAAACCTTTCATCCCTAAACTACATACCTCCTCAATAGATACATGGAGTCCAAAGGCAACTTGGCATTAAAGAGGAGGCTATTTCTGCAAATGCTCTTTCATACCCTGAAATTTCAGAATAGATTATTGTTTCCAATGGTTCGTCTGAAATGTTTACAATGTAATGTTTTCAATGTTTTTATAGATATTGAATACTTTCTCAGTCCATTTTTGTCTACATTTCTAAATTCGTGGATTGTGAGACAAGGGAAACTAAAAGAGTAGCATCCAAATAATAACAGTGTAGAAATTCGGTCACTAACAGAATTATTCAGCTAGCACGAGATTGGGTCGCTGTAGTTGAATAGAAGATCAGTTGAACGCTGATTGAAAACGCGGATTTTAGAATTAATATTGAAATCCAATTTAAAGACTGACTTCATAATATTCTAAGTGGTAGAATAGAAGAAGTAAAGTCGTCACATGTAACTTATAAAGATTAAATTTTTATTTTATACACCTTTCAGTTTTCATCATCACATGGATTGAATGACGTTATTATTACGGTTTTTTTGGCATAAAAATTAATTAGCGAGACAAAAAAAGGTGTAAAATGTTTGTGCAGATTTTATATTTATGGTTTACTTTTATTTTTTTTTTCATTTAGAAGTTTCGATCTATTTTTCAGTGTATGTCGGACAAAGAATGTTGGATTCACGACAATAATTAAATAAACAAACACAACAAGATTTAAAAAAAAAATACTTTTATTAATAATAGAAAATTGTGAAGAAAAGTAAGCCTAGTTCAAATTTAAATTACAATACTTGATATGTGGTTGTAAGTTTATTCAGACAACCTCACCCTTTTTCATGCTTCTGATTTGCAAACTTCTATAAGTCATTTTGAGTTGCATTTTGGGGGTCTGAACTGTGGTGTATCCTTACTTTGATGAATGATTGAGGCCAAACAAATTGACAAAACAGTGATACCTATGGTACAAAACTAAGCCAAAAATTGTTTGAAATGATCTTTAATAAATGTTCACTAAAGATTCACTAAGTGAAGCAAATAAAAATGTCTCATTAATTGAGAATAAAATTGCAGCAACCCACCCAAAAGGTGGTGTTTATTTTTCTTCAATCTATACCCACTGAATCATGTTACACACTCCATTTTTTCAGCCATTCTTTCATCATATCCTCCAAAGATTCCATTCCCTACCCTACCATTTGAAACTGCAGTTTCTTCAGATGCAGAACCTCTTCAATTTTGGCTTCAAACTACACTGAAGAACCAATAACAGAGGTCTAAAACCACTCCTTACACTACCTTCTCAATCACCAAAATTATATAACTACTTATTGGTCTGCTAACATAACCTTAATGGGCCTAATCAGGGGCTAGCTCATTTCCTTTCTTTCTAACATAACAGTTATTATAGTATTCTCAGATGAAGCAGTTATCATAAGTGTTTGTTTGTATATTCACTAAGGTTGAAGTGGGGCTTTTTGATTGTGTTGCGGTATCACGAAGGACGGTCAAAAAAAATAATTTTAAAAAAATTAAATAGAGATTTGGAATCCGAATTATAGTTTATTATGGAAAATCATAGAAAAATCAAAAATTAAAATGTCTACAAACCCAAAGATTCGAAAAGGTATCAGCACCCACAACGTTCGTCCTACGGTATCTTTAATCAAATAAATAGAAATAATTGTGATTTAATAAAATGTCATTTTTTCAAATAATAACAATAATAATACAAATAAAGCAAATAAAATAATAAAACAAACAAATATATAAATAAGAAAAAGAAAACATGTTAATAAACATAATACAAATAATAACAATTATGCAAATAAAAATAATAAGCAAAAATAAAACAAATAAACATTTATTTTTTTTATTTTTTTGGATCCGACAAGGATTGACCTTGATCCTATGTTTCTCTATCTATGAGATCCTACGTATCTTTATCCATGAGAGTTTACGTAGTTCTAATTTTGAAATTTGGTTTGTTATGATTGTTGGTATTTATTTATTTTTTGTTTGTTTGAAAATTTCATTTAATCTTGTTTTTAAAAGAAAGTTTTATATTTTTTTATTGTTAAAATTTTAGATTATTAAAACTATTTCACATTTTTATTTTTTCTAAAAAGTAAACATTTTTACAATTTTTGAAAATATTTTATTTTTTAATTATTTTTAAAACTATTTTGAATCTAATATTTTTATTTGTGAAGGTTTATGTTTTTTATTTTTAAAACCTGATTTATTTATTCTTTTTATTTTGGAAACTTTTTTTATATATTTTTAATTTCAAAATTTTGATATTTTATTAACTTTTGAAAATATTTTATAGACTTTTTCGAAAATGATATATTTTATTTAATTTTGGGAAACATTTATTATTTTTTATTAAAAATTTGGAAATGTTTAATATATTTTTATGTTACAAAATTTACTTGAAATAAAACATTATTTATTGATTTGGTAAAAAAAAAAGTAATAATAATAATAATAATAATATAAAAATAAAAATGGTTTAGAGTCTCTTTTGAGTACTCTGATGTTCTTGCTTTCATGATCTACTAATATTTAGGTTTTTTTTTTTATCTTGGGTCCTCTGAGACCGTGTGAAACAACAATCTCTAGAAAATATTAAATTAAAGAACGGGACGTGCAACATCCGATATATGAGACGTGCTTAGAGCAACATCTCTGGTATAACAAAAACAAATATGAGACGTGCTTAGAGCATCATCTCCTGTATAACAAAAACAAATTTATAATGCAAATTTATTTACAAGGAATAAAAAATACTAATATTCATGATATTGAAATTTGAAAGTCAAGACAAACAAAATAAGGACAAATAGAATAAGAACAAATAGAACAATCACATGAGGTTGAACAATCAAGACATACCAGTTGAAGATAAGCTTTAACAAAATTCACCCCCTTTCTCTAATTCCAAGCCTCCAGATCTTCAGTAATTTTTTTCTGTGTGTAATTCTAGTGCTTTCTCAAAAACATGTGTAAAATGTGTGTAATTCTATGATATTTGTAAAGATGGGTGTAAAATACTGCTCAGAGTAAAATCCCCTTCCTTATTTTGGTCCTTTTCTTTTATAAAAAAATCCTCAGACTCCTCAACTGCTTTACTAGATCAATCCAATGAATCTGCCATTGATTTCAGTTTCACGCTGAAGAATCAATAAGAATCAATCAGAGTTATTTGCAATTAAGCACAATAACCATCCATTATTACCATTATTTGCAATTAAGCAGAATAATATCTAATTAATATCATTATTTGCAATTAAGCAGAATAACCACCAATTACTATCCGATTCCAATCTATTCAAATTTTCATTAATTAACCTTTTTCTTTTAAATTTTAAATTAATTTTCGTGTATAAAAAATGGATTCCTGAGAAGACAGTCATATTATTCAGTGGAGAGAGAAAGTATGACGTGGCAGCACTTTAATAAGAAGAGGTGCAAAATATCAATTTTATTTTCCTTTTTTTTAACATAGTGGACTGAACCTCAACAAACTAATTTACTTTATTTTTTTCAAATGAACCATTTATTAATTTGGGCTTTATTCAAAGACAAATTATTTTCGCACTGAATCTCTTAATGGGTTTTATTTTTTTTACTGTTTTTCTGCAGTTTATTTAAAACAGACACAACACTTTTTTTTCTTATTTTTCTGTTTATTTTTCTATACTTTCCATTTTTTATTTTATTCATTACTTATTCCTTTTATTTTCCTATTTTATTTATTCTTATTTTCCTTTTCTTTTCTTTGTTTTTTTCATTTTCTTTTTTTATAAATTTTATTTCAAAACTTTATTCATTAAAATAAAAAATGAAATCAAAACTTTTTCTTCTTTTATTTATTTAAATGACAAATTATGATAAAAACTACATAATTCAAATTTTTTTATTTTAATTTTATATATTTTTTATTTTGAAATAATTTTAATTGCCAGAACGAAATTGGGTGTTGACAGGTTGGTACTAACAACTACTAGAGTTATGGTTTGTACGTTAAGAGAGTGATAGTGATGTTAAATAGGTTTTGATTTGGTAGTTATATCAGGGAGAAAATTAGGTACAAACTATCATGACACGAGGTTTAGTTCATTTGATTAATATAGTAATGTGGTTGGTTGAATCGAGTTGCATCAAATCTAGAAAAAATATTTCAAATGATAGAAAAATCTTAACAGTAATTGGTTTATCTGTTATATTTTCTGTTTTGCTGAGTTGATCATTTTTATGAGTTTTCAATACTTTTTCTCCCGATTGCATATCCTTGTTATGGTATCAGAGCCTCTGTTGCACCTTCCTCTCTCTGTCATCATGAATAATGAAGATCAACACCTGGCGTTCATAGTCACTTGTATCTACATCCGAGTGAGAATCCTGCTATTCCTCTTGTGTCTCCTTTACTTGATGCGAATAATTACCATTATTGGAGTCGTTCAATGTTAACTGCTCTCAGTGCTAAGAACAAAGTAGAATTTGTTGATGGAACTGCACCAAAACTTTCTCCTTCTGATCCTTTGTTCAATTCTTGGTGACGCTGCAACAATATGGTGGTTTCTTGGCTCGTTCATTCAGTTTCTATTCCTATTCGTCATAGTATTTTATGGATGGATCGTGTTGATGAAATTTGGAAAGATTTAAAGTCACGATACTCGCAAGGCAATCTTCTTCGTGTTTTTGATCTTCAGTTTGAAGCTTCTTCAATGCAACAAGGTGGTGAACTTACTGTTACTGAATTTTTCACCAAACTAAGGGTTGTTTGGGATGAACTTGAGAATTTCGTCTAGATCCAAATTGCACTTGCTCTATCAAGTGCTCATGTAAGGTTTCTTCTATTTTTGCTCAACGAAAATTGGAAGACCGAGCTATGCAATTTTTACGTGGTTTAAATGATCAATATAGCAACATTCGATCACATGTTTTGCTTATGGATCCTTTGCCTCCTATTTCTAAAATTTTTTCATATGTAGTTCAGCAAGAACGTCAATTACTTGGAAATGTTAATTTTGATACAAAAGAGACATTGATTAATGCTGTAAACACTAGTTCTTGTACTCATTGTGGACGTCTAGGTCACACTAAAGCTAGTTGTTACAGAATACATGGATTTCCTTTCAGTACTGATACTAAAGTTTCAAAATCTATCACTAATCGTGGTGGAAAAGTTTGTACACATTGTGGTAGGATTGGCCGTACTGTTGAAGTTTGCTATAGAAAGCATGGATTTCCACCTGGACACAAATTCTCCAATAACAAAAACAATGTTGTTAATAGCACAGTGACAGGTAATGGTAGAGTCACAGAAAATGATCAATAACAGGCATCTGAAAATCAAGATCTTCGTTTCTCTCCCTAGCAGTTTCAAGCCTTGCTGACCTTAATATAACAACCAAACAATGACACTTCAGCACCTTCTACTTCTTGTGTTAATCAAATTGGTTCAATGTCCTCTTCTGCTACTACAGGTATATGTGGTAATTCTTTGATTTGTTATGTTAAAAACTCTCAAGTTCCTTGGATATTAGATTCAGGAGCTACAAATCATGTTTCGTCTTCATTACATAATTTTTCTTCTTATATTTCAATAACTCCTATGGTTGTCAAACTTCCAAATGGTCAACACGTTACAGACACTCATTCTAGTGTTGTAAAATTCTCTGAGTTTCTTTTTCTTGTTGATGTTCTTTACATTCCTAATTTCAATTTCAATCTTATTTCTGTTTCCGAATTAGTTTCCTCTCTTAAATGTGAATTAGTTTTCTCACATTCTTCATGTATTATTCAGGACTCGAAAACCAAGAGGAAGATTGGTACAGTTGATGTTCATGCTGGTCTTTACACACTTGTCCTTCAACCCATTGTTAGCCATTTTATACAGTATGCTATAGCCCATCCTCAATGTAATAAGTTGCCAATTGATTTATGGCATTTCCGTTTAGGTCATCCTTCTCATCAACGCATGCTTATCATGAAGCAATGTTATTCATATTTGTCCAATGATAGTACTTTTATATGTAACACATGTCATTTAGTTAAACAACGAAAACTTCCCTTTTCATTAAGTCATTCTCATGCTTCTAAACCTTTTGAACTTTTACATATGGATATTTAGGGACCATGTTCTACTACTTCTATGAATGGACATAAATATTTTTTAACCATTGTGGATGACAACACACGATATACTTGGATTTTTCTCATGGTTTCTAAGGCTGAAACTCGCTCTCACATATTTCAATTTCATTGCTGAAATTGAAAATCAATTTTCTATATCTGTTAAAACAATACGAACTGATAGTGGAGTTGAATTCTTAATGTCTCAATATTTTTATTCAAAAGGAATTATTCATCAAACCACTTGCATTGAAACTCCTCAACAAAATGGTATCGTTGAAAGAAAGCATCAACATCTTCTCAATGTTACTCGTGCATTGCTGTTTCAGTCATCTTTGCCTTTAAGCTTTTGATCTTTTGGTCTTTTGCATGCTACTCTTCTTATAAATTGCATCCCCACACCTTTTCTGTATAATAAATCTCCATATGAAATGCTTCATTCACATCCTTATGATATTAATCTTCTTCGTGTGTTTGGCTGTTTGTGTTATATTAGTACTATCGTTGCACACCGCTTTAAACTTGCTTCACGGGCTCATCCATCTATTTTTCTTGGTTTTAAAAATCATACTAAAGGTTACTTAGTTTTTAATTTGCACAACCATGAACTAACAATATCTCGTAATGTTGTCTTTTATGAAGACCAATTTCCTTACTTACCTAATCCTCACCCAACAGTGTCCTCAGATCCATCATTGCCTATTTTTACTTCTTTTTCACCTACGAACCCTGCTTCTTTTGATCCTGTTGTTACCAACTCTCCTCCTCTGATTGTTCCAGCTGTTCCCTCTCCCACTTCTACACCTATGTCCAACCTACCCATTCCTAGTCGTCCTATTCGCACACATCATCCTCTTACATATCTCAAAGATTTACATACTGCATTTATGTCAACTCGTACCACTTCCTCTGACGGTATTCGGTATCCTCTTCATCATTTTTTGTCTTATAATCACCTTTCTTCTTCTTTTAAAAATTTCATATTTTCTATTTCATCTTCTTCTGAACCTAAGTGTTATGTTGAAGCGTCTAAGTCTGATTGTTGGATTAAGGCTATGCAAGATGAGATTACTGCACTTGAAACGAATAATACTTGGTTTCTTACGGATCTTCCTTCTAATAAAATTGCAATCAGTTGCCGCTGGGTTTACAAAATTAAATATAATGCTGATGGTTCTATTGAGCGTTATAAAGCTCGTTTAGTTGCGAAGGGGTATACTCAGCAGGAGGGTGTTGATTTTCTTGTTACATTTTCTCCCGTTGCCAAGTTAACTACTGTTCGGTTGATTCTTGCTCTTGCTGCAATTAATAAATGGCACCTTAAGCAACTGAATGTCAACAACGCATTCTTGCATGGTGAGCTTCTTGAAGAAGTTTATATGCAGCCACCACCTGGTTTGCATGTTTCCAAACCCGGCCAAGTTTGTCGTTTACAGCGTTCTCTTTATGGCCTTAAGTAAGCTAGCCGCCAATGGTATGATAAGCTTTCTTCTTTCCTTATATCTCATGGGTATACACAATCAGCTTTTGATCGCTCTCTTTTTCTCAAGTTTTCGACAAATACAATCACTGCTCTTCTTGTATACGTTGATGATATTGTTCTTGCCGGTAATGATATTCATGAGATCTCTCGTATAACAACTCTTCTAGATGATACTTTTAAGATCAAGAATTTGGGTGATTTGAAATATTTTTTTGGGCTTGAGGTGACTCGCTCTACATCTGACATTCATTTATGCCAACGTAAATATGTTCTTGATCTTCTTTTTGACAATGGCATGCTTGCCTCACGTCTAGCTTCTACCCCGATGGATTATCATACTCATCTTCATTCAACCTCTGGGACTCCTCTTACTGATCCTTCGGTTTATTGAAGATTAATTGGCCACCTTATCTACTTGACCACTGTCAACACCTGATTTTGTCTGGATAATCTTTTAAATTAAAGCATAATGATAAAAATGAATAAAGAAAAATGAATAATAACATAAAAGTATATTTATTAGTTTAAGTTTTCTTGAAAGAGAAAATAATAAAATAAAAATAAAAGAAAAATTACAAAAAAATTGAATTTTTCCATTAAAAAAAAGAAAAGGTGGTAATTTAAAAAAATAAAAAAATAAATAATTAATAATAAAAAAACGAAAATAACAAGAAAATAACAAAAATATCTAAATTAAAACAACAGAATCTGAAAATTCTAAAAAAAATAAAAATAAAAATAAATATAATAATAAAAATAACTGCTTTCAAACTTGATTTGTAAGTTTTAAAAAATAAAAAAATAAAAAAATAAAAAGGGTTTTGCTTAAATAAATTTTATAAAAGTAAAAAAGTGAAGTAGTTTAGATTTCTTTTTCATCCGTTAATGTTTTTTTAAATAATAAAAATAAAATAATAAAACAAACAAATAACACAAAATTTGAAAAATAATGATAAAAGAAAAAAAGGAGAGATTTTCTCAACTCTTTAACTCCCCAGAATCCCATAAAAATCTCCACCATCCCTATTTTTTCTCCAACACAACTCCTCACTTGGACGGATAACGAAAAAACATAAAAGAAGGAGGAAAAAAGAAAAGAGAGGATCACTGATAAAGGGAGAACACGTTAAAAAATAGAAGAAGAAGGATAAAAAGAGAAGATTGATCCTCCTAACTTACTGTCTACACTCAGTTTAAAACTGAGAAGCAAAAACGTTTAGAAAGGAGATAATCATCTTGAAGAACCAGTACAAGTATGTTTTGTAATTTTTAAAAATTTTGTATGGTCCTCAAAGATTGAATCTGTAAGCCTGTATTTTTATCTTCTTGTGATTTATTTTTATTTTTTTTCATCATCTTCATGGTTTCATTTCATGAATAAAGGTAAGGATATGGAGATAAAGAAACAAAAATGTTATTTTTTGCTTTTCATGGCGTTTTTTTATTTTACAAAGTCCTGGGTTTAAAACTGACATTCTGAATTTTAAAAATAATTAAAAGTCTATCACCACCTTCCCTTTTCTCTCATGCAACAGTCAAGAACCTAAGTAAATACCCAACAAGCATGTAAAACACAACTCAACCACATGAAACCATTTCCGCAACCACATAATAGCCTTAACAGCCAAGCCACAAGTCACCAAAATATTATCATCGGTGGCTACCGTTCCATAATCACTTCGTTCAACACCCAAATAACAGCTAAACAATATCCAAAACAGCACAATTTTGCCTAAAAAACTGCACCACTTTACCTCCAAAATAGCCCCAAAACGACTCCTGCCGTCACCGTCATTTTTTCCGCACCGCCACCGCCATACCGTACCACCGCCGTTGCCGCTGCCGCCGTACCCCGCCATCGTCGCCGTCACCGCACCGTGCTATCGCCGCCGCTCCTTCCTCATCGCTGTTGCCGCTTTTGGTTAGGGTTAGGGCGGTGGTGGTGGCTTAGGGTTTAGGAGTTGGCCTGTTCTTCCTGCACCCCCATTAATTAGGATCTACACCCCAGCTCTTCACAATTCCCAAAATGCCCTCAACGCTGGTTAGATTTCTGATTGGTGGGGTTACTTCCTGCACCCACATTAATTAAGTTCCGCACCCACACTCTTCACAATTACCAAAATGCCCTAAACCCTTGGTTGGATTTCTGATTGGTGGGGTTATTTCCTGCACCCCCATTAATTAAGTTCTGTACCCACATACTCTACAATTACGAAAATGCCCTTAACCCAAGTTGAGTTTCTAATTGGTGGGGTTACTTCCTGCACCCCCATTAATTAAGTTCCGCACCCACATATTCCACAATTACCAAAATGCCCTTAACCCAAGTTGAGTTCCTTATTGGTGGGGTGACTTCCTGCACCCCCGTTAATTAAGTTCTACACCCATACTCCTCTCAATTACCAAAATGCCCTTAACCCAGGTTGAGTTTCTAATTGGTGGGGGGTTGCTGCCTGCACCCCATACATTTAGACCTGCACCCATAATTCTTTTTGTTTCCAGAAATGTCCTTTTAATTCTTTTTTATAAAAATAAAGAAAATAAAAAGTTTTGAGATATTGTGTTTTTTTTCTTTTCTTTAAAAAAAAATGTTTTATTTAATTTTCAATTATCCGAATTTTGATTTGAAAAGTTATGATGACTCGATTGAATTCTTAAAATGGTCGTTCATACCGTACGAAAGTTTAATTCGAGAAGTTTTAACTTTGATTGGAATACCAAAAGACCACACGCGTCTACGGTATCCAAATTTGAAGTTTTAACTTTGACTGGAATACCAAAAGACCGCACGCGTCTACGATATCTAAATTTGAAGCCTACTCTAAAAAACATTCAAAATAAAAATATATAAAATTTTCAAAACTAAAAAATATTAAACATTTCAACAACCAAATTTTCCCAAAGAACTACGTAACCCTGATTCTCTATCCTCAATAGAGATACGTAGGAACGAGGTCAAATCCTTGTCGGGCTTCTTTTTTTTTTAAAAAAATATTTTTATTTGTTATTGTTTGCATTTTATTTCGTTTTTGGGAAAAATAAATATTTCAAAAAATCACACTCAAATTACTTATTTAGTTAAAGGTACCGTCTAAAACGGGCGTTGTGGGGGTGCTAACACCTTCCCCACACGTAACCGACTCCCAGACTCGAAATCTGTTTTCGCAAACTTGCCTTATCTTGTTTTTGATTTTCTATGGTTTTTCCTAATAAACTATGGTGGCGACTCCTCTGTTTTGAAAACTAAAATAAATTATTTTTGTTCGCTGTCCCGTCGTGACTCCGGTTGCGACAACCACCACACGTCCTGATATTGCCTTTGTAGTTCAACACTTGAGTCAATTTTTTTCAGTCTCTACCATAGCTCATCATCAAGCTGCTTTTCACATTTTTCGATATTTGAAAGGCACCCCAGGTTTGGGTATTTTCCTGTTAGCTAATAGTTCTTTACAGCTCAAGGCTTTTAGTGACTCAGATTGGGTTGGGTGCATTGATTCTCGCCGATCTGTTACTGGTTTTTTAGTCTATCTTGGTTCGTCATTAATTTCTTGGCATTCCAAGAAACAAGCTACAGTTTCTAAGAGTTCTTCCGAAGCCGAATATAGAGCTCTAACATCAACGACTTGTGAACTTCAATGGATTACTTATCTTTTGGAAGATTTGCACGTTCCTTTCATACGTCCTGCCCTTTTATACTGTGATAATTAGTCTACTTTGCAAATTGCATCCAACCAAGTTTTCCACGAACACACTAAACACATTGAAATAGATTGTCACATTGTTCGTGACAAGGTGAAAGATGGTTTTCTTAAGCTGTTACCTGTTGATTCTTCTCTCCAACTTGCAGATATTTACACAAAGGCCATGACCCCTTCTATTTTTCATGGATTTTGTTCCAAGCTGGGACTGCTTAATATTCATTCTCAGCTTGTGGGGGGCTCTTAACAGTAATTGATTTCTCTGTTATATTTTCTGTTTTGCTGAGCTGTATATTTTTCATTCTGTTACACTCTATTAACATTGTATATATATACGTCATTTGCTGTAATAATAAAACAAACCTCTATTGATCATTTTTATGAGTTTTCAATACTTTTTCTCCCGATTGAATATCCTTGTTAAAAAATATTTTGATTAATTCTTGTGAACGATTGATGACTATCTTGTATGAAAATTCATACTTTTCGTAATTCTAGTGTCCAAGTTGAAACACAATTGAGATTTTTCTAAAAAATGAACAAGGACATTGAAGAAAATAGAAATTAAGTTTTATATAAACTAAATTAGTCATATTTTCTAGATACTTGCAGAACGACTGATCAAACCTCCAATTTAGGAGTTAATCTAAAAGTTGATAACTTCGGTAGTTCATCTTGTTGATTAAACAAATGTTCAAAGAAGGTACCTTGATAAGCCTTTGACAAAAATTATATTCAATGCAGAAAACAGAATTTCAAACATATTCAATATAGAAAAAGTCAAGATAAAATAACCATTACGTTCAGACATGCTTTTACACTTTAATCAGTTAGTTGCTTAATTGAAAAATAGAGCATAACATTTTATGACGTTACAAATTTAAAAAGCAGAGCCATAAAGTTAAAAATGCTGCACCTAAAACTAAACATTCACAAAGTAATCGCCACAAAGAAAGAAAGCAGTATTTTATGACGTCTATAAGTTTCAATATGAATACCTCTCTGTATCTAAACCAAGCAACTGACTAAATATGTGGCTTCAAGTCTTTTCAACAAGAGTTTTAAGTCGTTCAAATTAAATTCATACCCTCGAATTTTTCTAATAATACATTACAATTTGTTAATCTTACTTAAGTACAAAATTATCTAGAATTTATCTATAACAAGTTCAACATGCAGATTCTTAGGCTTTGACATCCACTAACAATTTAAATAACACTTTCATATTTGAAAATAAACTACAAGAAATGAACTCAAAATTTGATCAACTAGGCAAGGCAATACAGAGTACTTCAAATTAACTTCCATATTAAAAGATAATTTTATTTTTCATCACATTAGATATTGTACTACAATCGAAGAAAATATTGAAGTTTGAACAACACACGATCAAGGAAATGAAAATAGGCATGACGCCATGATCTCCAGATGAACAAAGGACCGACCACTATCCAAAATCCCACCACAAATCCAAATGTCATACTCACAAAGAACCATTTCACTCCATGCCTATCACTCTCTTTCTCATTGTGCTCAAAACTATCAACCTTCGTATTGGAGTTGCAATTGATGGGTACTGGTGCATCACATAGATTGTTGCCAATAAAACTGGAGGCATCAAAGGTTTGCAATTGAGTTCCTGTTGGAATTTTTCCCTTCAAATGATTGTAAGACAAATCTAGCATACTCAGAAAGCTCAAATTTGAAATGGATGAAGGGATTTCACCACAAAGTTGATTTATTGAGAAATCAATGGACAATAATGATCCCATATTACCAATGCTTTATGGAATATAACCACTTAGTTGGTTGTGGGACAAGTTCAAACATTTCAATCCATTCAAAGATGTGACTTCTGCTGGTATTTCTCCGACCAATTGGTTATTTGATAAATCAATGCTTGTTACCAATCCCAAAATGTTTGCATACTCATCTCTTTTTCCTTTCAACCAAAGGAGGATCCTGACTGTAATATCTACTAAAAAAGAACCTCCAATAGTAACATCTATCAACAAAGAACCTCCAATATGTAATGCAGAACCAGAAAATTGGTTGTCAATCCCTAGTGTCATGTCACTGAAGTTACTAAAACAAGTAGGAATATTGCCTGAGAAATTGTTTTGTGCAAGGTCTAAAATATGAAGGACACTCATATCACATATTTCATTTGGGATGTGACCAGAAAAATTGTTTGAACTAAGGCAGAAGATTTCCATATTTAAGAACTTCTCTCCAATCCACTTTGGAATAATTCCTGAAAGTTTATTTTCCCGCAAGTCCAAGACTATCAATTGGTCATTCTTCATCAAACTGGTAGGAAATGTTCCTGAGAGTGAATTGTTACGAATTTGTAACGACTCCAATTGTGCCAAGGAACCCATGGATGGGGGTAAGTTCCCAACCAAATTGTTGCTTTGCAAAATTATAGAAACTAAAGATGACTAATTCGTCCAACAATTAGGTATTTCTCCTGACAAATTATTTGATGTAAGATTGAGAAATTCTAATTGCATTTGCTTGTCTTGATTTTGACATAAAAAATCATCCATGGAATTGGAAAATGAATTGCTTGATAGATCTAACGAAATCACACCATGAGAAAGAGAGGGCAATTTGCCACATAAGTTATTTACACTTAGATCAACAAAAGCGACAGATATTGGATTCATTACTATAGTCCCGAGATCACCATAGATATAATTGTGAGAGAGGTCCACAAAATGAACTCCTGAAAAATTTTCCCAGAACCAAGAGGGAATAGAATCTAAAATCTCTGTGTTAGACATAACTAAATAATCAAGTTGATTTTGTGAGTAAATCCATGATGGAAAGTTCAGACCTAATTTCCAGGAACTCATTTCCAAATGTTGAAGTTGAAAAGTAGGATGCCAAATGGGACTTACTTTTAAAGTCAAATTGTTTCTTGAGGCACGAATCTCTCTTAAGCATGTAAGATTTGCAAGATGACCTTCCATGACAACTCCTTGAAAATTATTATCACCAATATCAAGTACTTACAATTTAGAGAGCGATCCAAGACTTTCAAATGGATTTCCACTAAGACAATTTGAGAATAGAATAAGAACTTTCAATGATGAAATTTTTCCAAGTGATATTGGAAGTTCTCCACCCAATTTATTTTTAGAAAAATCTATATAGATAACATTTTTAAAATTTTCAAAATGATTAGTTAGATTACCTGAAATTCGATTGTCTGATAAACGAAGTTCAACAAGAGAAATTGCATCTCCCAAAGATGTTGGAATTGGACCTTCAAGTTGATTGAATGACAAATCAAGTATAACTAGAGAAGTCAAATTTCCCAAAGTAGTTGGAAGTGAACCTTTAAGTCGATTTTCTGACAACTCAAGTGTAACCAAAGAAGTCACATTTCCCAAAGAAGTTGGAATTGGACCTTCAAGTTGATTGCTTGACAAATCAAGCGTGACTAGAGAAGTCACATTTCCCAATACGTCAGGAATAATCCCCTCTAAGTAGTTGGATGATAGGTCCAAGAACATGAGACGAGGAAGACTGTTGTAAAACAAATCAGGTATTGAAGATGAGAATAAATTTCCATTCAAGTCAAGATTTTCGATAAGTGTAAGGTTTTGAAAACCATCAGGAATTGGACCTTCGATCTTGTTACTACTTAAAATAAGAGAAACAAGATTCTTTAGTCGGAACACCCAGTTTGGAATAAAAAAAGTTGGAGAACGATAATCAATGTTGGAAAATTCAAGAGTGAGGAGAGATGAGAAGTTAAGAAAGGATGGTTGATTATAGTGAGGGAGGATAGATCGAGACAAATGTAGGTGCATCAAAGAAGGAAGAGCTTGGAGAGTGTGAAGGCAATGAAAGGATTGGGATAGGTTGGCACCTCCCAATTCAAGGTATTCAAGCCTTGAAAGACTTGATAGACAATCAATATTTTCAATAAACACATCATCATCTCCAAGGTTAACTCCAAGGTTAAGGTGAAGCAAATTGGAGAGATTGCCAATTTGAGAGGGAATTGTTCCGTTTGCAACATTGCTAAGGCCTAGATAGTTTAAATTGGAAAGATTCCCAATCTGAAGAGGAATGCTGCCCATGAATCCAGAATAAGAGAGGTCCAAGTGAATTAAAGTGGTCATTGTCCCAACTAAAGAAGGAATTGTCATACCTCTTCCAAGTAATGGATTCCTACTCGAGGTCAAGATAGAGCAAATTGGAGAAATTTCTAAAATGAGGAGGAATGTTGCCCGTGAATCCAATGCTAGAAAGGTTGAGGTGTGATAAGGAAGTCATTGTTGAAATGAAAGAAGGAATTGGAATACTTCCAAAATAATTGCCGCTGAAATCCAAGTAATTCAAATGCTTTAAATCAACCAAACAAGGACTTATCTCTCCACCCAATGCCCATCTAGTATACTTCTTTGATATTGCTTCGTAAAATTCATAAATGTAATTTTCTTCATCAAAAGTGGGAATTGAAGTGTAGAGGTGAAGCTCTATAACGTGGGATGTGATGTTGTTGCACACAACTCCAAACCAGTGGCAGCAGTTGGAATTGACAGTAGCATTCCAAGAAGAAAGCTTCTTTGAAGGATCTCTGAAATATGTTTTAACTTCAAAAGTGTCTCTCTCTCACTTCCAATGCACATTGTCTCTCTGCAAACACCAAGAGAAAACCAACAACAAAGATGAACAAACACAATAATCAAAATGGTGGAATTCATTTTCACACAAGCTCTCATTAACAAACAAGTATTTCTTTTTCTTTGAAAGAAGTTGTTATGAGTTATGCATACTAAATAGGCTATATATATAGTGGTGCCTGCCCTTTTATTTTCTAACATTTTTAATTTTTTATACTAAATTTTCAAAATCAAATTCACGTGTCAAAGTCAGTGTCTACTTTTACTATGTTTTCGCCTATGTAATTTGTTATTCTATGTTTCTTTTGGATTTACTCGAACGGATATTAATCTCACCCGTCCAATTAAGTTTTGAGGTTTTAGTTTTCTCTCAACTTTACACTCTACACATCCCACTCAACTCTAAAATCCTACCTATTATGAGTAAGAAAATTAGCACACACGACCCTGAAATGATAACCAATCAAGTTTTGTTTTTTTGTTTTTATTAGAGCTCGCTTTGTTATTTTGTATTAAATTTTAATGAGTTAGAACGTGTTTTGTTTTGTTTTCTATTAAGTTTTAAAAACCTAATCAAGTTCTGTGATGTATAAAAACCACACTTTTGTTGTTTGACAGAATCTTAGTCATTCACTTTCATATACTCACTTATTCATACATTATAGTTAAACCAAGCCATCACGTTTAAAGTTTATTTTTTTTCAAATTTTATTTACTTATATGGATAATTGATGTTGACATGGATGCTTGTTTTCTTCTCACAGCTTTCTAACTTACTTTGCAAGGTAGAAAAAATGACGCATATGAATCACATCAGAATGAATTGTATAAATAAAAACAAAGTAGTGTAAAGACTTAACTAGAGTTGGTCTTTCACAGTAATTCATGGGTTAGAAAATCTTCACAGTAATTCATGGGTTAGAAAATCAATAACACTAATAGCATAAGTAGACAAAAAAAAAAATTATTATAGATAAGGGGAAATTTTATATTTGAGCTATCTATCTAACAATTCAAATTTTCTATACTAAATTTATAAAATCAAATTCACATGTCAAAATCAGTATTATGTATCTTCTTTATCAATTTAATTTTCTGATTGTCTATTTTAATTTATAAGTTTAAAACTATATTTTACAATTTTCTCACATAAAAATTAATAGAGAGACCTACAAAGAAGTCTAAATTATTTTAGATCTTATAAGAGATACATGTCTCAGACGCGTCAATCACTTCATTGATTTTACGTTGCATTTAAAAAAATGTGACCTAAGAAAAGCTTGGTGATTTTTTTTTAATTTATTCATTTTTTCCTTTTTATGTAAGACGTTCTATATGTAACCTAAAATTTTATATTTATATCCGATACTGAGGACATCCGATATAAATATGAAGTTTTACGTTGGACGAAAAATGTTTATGTAAAAGTTAATTTAAATTTATAATAGTGCTTCCTCTTTATTGCAGTTGTGATGTGCTAATGAGATAATAACAATTCCTTTTTCCTCCATTGACGAAAGTAGTTCTGTAGTTCTTGACCTTAAGTATGGTATTCTTGTATTTTTTGCTTCATTTACGGTGGTGGAGGTTCTCCGATCATTTTGGAACATTTTATGGTAAACAAACCTCGTTAAAGTTGGTGTTTCATATCATCATTTTATTATTAAAATTAAAATGTGATCGTTTTCGAGATTTTAATAACGTTAATATATGAATGTTTTGATTACATTATTGTTCATGCAACTGTTAATTGATATTAAAACTTGATTTTAAAATTTAGTTTATTATTTAGTTTTGTAAGTTTATAATTACACAATTAAAATTAATTTTTTTTCTATATATAACAGTAAATTTAAAAGTTTTTAAAATTATAATTTGAACTTTATTAAAAGTATAAAAATGTAAGGACTAATTAATTCTTTTAGTCCTTAAGATTGTCTAAATTATTTAGGCATCAAATTATTTAAAATTTTAAAGATTAAATTATAAAAAAATTGTAAAAAATATTATATAAATATTATAGAAAAAATTAGTCTAAATATATGTTATAGTATTTTTGTTGGATATTTTTTAGTTTTTGTACTACTAGGTCGACTAACCGACCATTGTCCCATCTCTTAGGATCTCAGTCGATCTCTATATATTTTTCAAAAAAATATTATTGACAATAGATACATGATAATTAGTATACAAAATATATAAGGAAAAAATGCATAAAGTTTATTAAAGTTTAGGTTTCTGATCCATTTATTAAGAAGTCCACTAAGAAAATCTATAAATATGGTGATAACGGCAAACATTGTCGTTATCACTATAATTACGACAAAAACACTGAAGAATACCTAACAATAAAGGATAAGATAGAAGAATTCATCCAAGCTGGACACTTGAAGCGCTATGTTTGAAAACATGACCAACAACGTCAGCTGTACACAAGCAACTCACCAAGGGATAGAAGCCTGAGGGATTAAAGAGAAGGACGAGCTCAATCCTCGCACCCAAGGGATAGAAGCCCAAGGTGGTCGGACCCTCTGTTGAGGGGGGTCATCAACACAATCTCTAGAGGATTCGGTATAGGCATAACGACCTATTTGACCCATAAAAGACATTTGAGAGCTATTCAAAGTGTTAACACGATTAGTTGCCATAAACGTAAGAGTATGTCTGTGATCACACTCAACGAGGATTTCCAAGGGATCAACCTGAAACAAGACGACCCGATGGTCATAACAATCAAAGTAGCAAACTTCGTCGTTATGAAGACATTAGTAGAACAAGATATATCTGTTGACATCCTTTATTGGAAGATGTTTAAAAAGCTCGAACTGACGAAAGAAACAATAATGCCCATATAAGAGCAGAGATATATCTGTTGACATCCTTTATTGGAAGATGTTTAAAAAGCTCGAACTGACGAAAGAAACAATAATGCCCATATAAGAGCAGATTGTCGGTTTCTCTGGGGAGAGAGTTGATTTAAGAGGGTACATTGACTTGTATATGAAGTTTAGAGGACTGAGAGTTCCAAACCATCAAGGTCAGATATTTAATTGTCGACGCTAACACGTCCTATAAGGTACTCCTTGGGCACCTGTCACTGAACAAGTTGGGTGTGATTGTATCCACACCCCACCTCACCATGAAGTTCCCATAAAAAAGGAGGGGTAGAATTGAAGGACAGTGTTGAGAAATGGCAGTCGGGAAGCGAAGGACAAAACACCCATTTAGGAGGATGTTTAAGCACATAAGAAGTTTAGAAAATGAAGAAAATCCTTAGTGATAATCGTGACATGTTTGCTTAGATGGCTGAGAATATGCCGGGAATAGATCTCAGAATCATGTTGCACGAACTTGTTGTATGCAAAGAGGCCAAACCTATTTCACATAAAAAACGAAGACTTGGAGAGGAGAAGAGGTTAGCAGTTGAAGTTGAGGTAAGGAAGTTACTCGATGCTAGTTTGATAAGGGAAGTCCAATACACCACCTGGTTGGTGAATTGAAAAACTCATAACCGACGAGAAATTCGTAAATTAAGCTAAGCTAGCCGTACAGTAACAATTTTATTGTAATATTCCAAAAGTGTTAAAAAGTAATACAAATTTTCTATAATCAGCTTACGAAAAAAAATGTGGAATAATCACATCGAAAATTAATAGCGGAATTCGGTTAGTTATACATTCGTCTGCTGGTTCTTACAGATCTTTTATTTAAAATATAAATTATGACAAAGTTAAGAGAAATAATCTATGAAAATTAGAGATTGTCTTTACTGGTTTTTATTTATCTATTTCAAATTATTTAGCATAACCACTAAAACTTCAAAAAAGTGTTTAATTAAGTTTAAGCAGATAATAAATAGCTAGCTGAAATATTAAAATTGATAATGATGAATTACCTTTTAATAAATTTCACAAAATCTATAATAATAATGATAATGACTACCATGAATCTTTTATTTAAAAAAGTAATAAATAATATTTATTATTTAAAAATAATAATAAATAGTATTCATTATATAATAACCTAACAAAGAGTTGACATAATATTTTAAAATTTTATTTTACTTTTAGGTTTTGCTTGGATTAAGAAATGAATTTAAGAGAGAAAATTTGAGTTGATATAAGATAGAAGTGTGAGGAAAATTGGATTATTTAAATTAAAGTAGAGATAGTGAAAATTTAAGTGAAAAATTTATAAAAAATTGTAAATAATATGATATATGTGATTGATAAAATATCTTTTTAATAGATGAATATAGTTAAAATTAATTTAAAATTAATTATAATTAATTTTTTGTGTGCGATTAATGAATTATTATTGTTTTAATTGTTGAAATTATAAGATTATAATTTATTTTAAAATAAAAATTAAATTATTATTGTTAATAATATTATTATTTTATAAATTTATTTTGATTATTATTACAATTTTAATTTTTTTATTATTTTATTTATTTTTATTATTATAATTATTTTTTATGATTTTATTATTACTTTTATAACTATTTTTATTATTTTTACATATCTTCGCATGCTTCTAATTAGTCGTGTTATTTTTTTATTTTTAAATAATATTTTATTTATTGGTATACTAATTTTCACCGCAAATAAGTGATAAGTGATGTTGAAGTGTTTGCGTAAATCTATCGGCGGAAACAACAACTTCCACATATTAACATTCTTCTTCCCCACCAATATTAAAAAGTTCACAACAGCTTTAAAAAATGTTTCAGTTAACTGAGATAAATTCACTTAGTATCTATTTTGAGAGTTTAAACTTAAAATTTACAATTTTTTGACATAGAAATTAATAGAGAGAGACCTAGAAAAAAGTGTAATATGTTTGAGACGTTATAAAAGATCCATGTTCCCCTCTTCATCAATGACCACCATATTCTGTGCAACCAAAAAAAGTAAAAAAAAAATTGTATTATGTGTTTTTAGTTTATATGGATTTCTTATTCCTAGTCCATTTTATGAGTTAGAAAATAAAGCACACTAATAAGTCTTACCCATTTATGAGTTTCCAAATTAGGACATGGTGACAAGGAAATGCACATTTATTCATTCATTGTGGTTAGACCAAGCCATCACGTTTAAAGGGTTCTTTTTCTTCTTTTATTTTTTTCAAATTTTATTTACTTATATGGATAATTGATGTTGACATGGATGCTTGTTTTCTTCTCACAGAGCTTTCTAACTTACTTTGCAAGGTAGAAAAAATGACGCATATGAATCACATAAAAAATGAAATGAATAAATAAAAACAAAGTAGTGTAAAGACCTAACTATAACTAGAGTTGGTCTTTCACCGTAATCAATGGGTTAGAAAATTAATAACACTAATAGAATAAATAGAAAAAAAATTATTATAGATAATAAGGGAAAATTTTATATTTGTACTATCTATCTAACAATATTTTTTTTCTATACTAAATTTATAAAATCAAATTCACATTTTGTATCTTCTTTTTAAATTTATCAATTTAATTGACCAGGAACAACGTGATTTTAGGTAGGAAAATCTAATTAGAGGGACATAACAATGTATGAAAGGCTTTTTCAAATTGAAAGTCGTGTTCTCATTCAAAAGTCTTTTTGTCTGCATTTGGTTTACTTATGGTGGAATATTCGAAGAATAGTTATAGGACAAAAATAACAACTTATTTTGGTTTTCATTATTTTCATTTGCGTAGGTATTACGCTGCTTACTTCAACTTTTTATTCGTAAATTTTGAGCACTAGTATTAAAAAATTGACAACAATTTTCAAATAAGTTTCAATTAACCGAGATAAATTTCCCGATTGTCTACTTTAATTTATAAGTTTAAAAATATATTTTACAATTTTTTCACATAAAAATGAGACCCACAAAGAAGTCTAAAATATTTTAGACCTTATAAGAGATACATGTCTCTAGTAAAAAATTTATCAATCACTTCATTGATTTTACATTTATTTAAAAATTTGACCTAAAAAGAGTTTGTTGATATTTTTTTTTTAATTTATTTAAACTTTTTTGTGTAAGTCGTCATGGGTGTGTTAAAGCACTAAAATGGTGCAATTTTTGTTTAAAAATTTATGAAAAATGGATATATTTTTTTTATTTACAGAAATGGATAAGTTATGGCTACGATTTATCATTTTATCTAAAAAATTATTTAACGAGGAGAGGATTTTAGAATTTTTTTTAAAAAATTAAGATTGTATCAACATATTACAATTTCAGTGAAAAAAAATATAATAAAAATAGTGTCATGATTTCAATTGAGAATATTAACTTCCTAATTACACTAAGAAATTGTATCAGTACTCTAACCCAAACCAATCAAAGAAATTTATGGAGAGATAACAAATTCCAACTTAGGTATACCTGAATGGTAATTTAATTACACCAAGAAAGAAAGAAATTTAGTAAGAAACAACAAATCCTACATTTGATTGATTTTTTAATTACACCAATAAAAAAAGAACTTTATAGAAAGTAATAAATTTCTAGACACTAAAACTCATTTTTTTCTTTTAATTATTCTTATTTTTTCTTTTAATTCTGATGTTCCTAAAGTGCTGCAACGATAATATCAATTTTTTTTCACTAAAATCGTGTACGTATAATTCTAATTATTTTGATCTTGTTATGAAATCGTTGTCATGTTATACGATTTTTTTAAACAAAATTATACCGTTTAAACATGACTTACCCATTTTTATAAATAAAAAAATATTCATTTTCATAAATATAAAAGAAAATTGCACTATTTTAGTGTTTTAACCTTCTAAATGTACATAAGTTTTACTTTGGATCAAAGGTGTTTATGTAAAAGTTATTTTAAATTTTAAATAGTGTTTTTTCTATGTTGTAATTGTGGTATACTAATCAGATAAAAACAATTTCCTTTTCCGTCTGGCTAGAGTAATTCTGCAGTGGTTCTTGACCTTAAGTATGATATCCTTACATTTTTTTTTCTCTAGTTGTTTTGCGAGTTTTCAATTATGTTCATACATGAATGTCTTTATTAAATTATTATTGATATCACTATTCCTTGATATTAGAACTTGGTTTTTAAATTTAATGTATTATTTCATTTTGTAAGTTTATAATTATACAATTAAAATTAATTGTTTTCTATATATAACAGTAAATTTAGAAGCTTTTAAAATTGTAATTTAGACTTTATAAAAAGTAAAAAAGTGTAAAGACTAATTAAATTTTTTTAGTACTTATGAGCGTTTAAATTTTTAATTATTAAATTGTTTAAAATATTAAGAATTAAATTATAAGAAATTTATAAAATATATTTTATGCATATATAAAGAAAAAAAATAATTAGTCTATATAGCAGTAAGATATATAATAGTATGTTTGTTGGATGTTCTTTGGTTTTGATGTAGTATTCCAAGAGAAAAGAGTTAAGAAAATAGTACACATTTCCTATAATCGTCTTTATAAAAAAAAAACAAATATAAAATAATCACAGATAAAATTAATCAAGGGATTTAGTCAGTTATGTTTACTCTCTTGGTTGTTACATATCATTTATTTGAAATATAAATACAAAGTTAAATAGAAATTAATCTATGAAAATTAGAGATTGTCTTTACTGGCTTTTATTTATCTATTTCAAATTATTTAGCATAACCACTAAAACCTAAAAGAAAATTAATTAATTTTAAGCAGATAAGAAATAGTCTTTATCAGCTAGCTGAAATATTAAAATTGACAATGATAAATTACATTTTAGTAAATTACTAAAGTCAACTATGATAGGATAGTTATATTGATAGTTTTGACACTTGTGTTGTATAAGGGTTGAAGTACTTTTAAAGTGTTTTTTTTTTATTTAATTCACTTATTGTTGTTAAAAAAAAAATATGTAGATAGTATTCTTTGTAGTGTAAAAATGTACTATAGGCACTGAACAAATTTTAAGCAACCCATGACAAGGATTCTGAGAGGGGCAAGGAAAATGATGAATGAAGACCACTCAGCTGGATTTGACTCAGCTGGATTTGGCTGTACCTGAAACTGGCGGCTAGACCAACCAGGCCACCTTGACTTCTCTATTACATTCTTCCAAAAATAGATTTAAATACCTATTAGTGCTGGTTTTCCGAATCAGCATCTTCCTCTATTGCTTTCTCGTCACCTTGCCTCCGCAACAGTCAAAGAAACTACCCCCTTGCACCGTGGACCACTATCCTAACCGTGAGCCTCCCCTACCACTCACTATGAGGCTGTCGTGGAAGTTCCAGGGTAATGAAAATGGTGAGCAGTACAACGCACAAATCCTAACAGCGAAGGTATCCATTACTATACTTAACCAGCCTTTTTGCCCCCACTATCATTGTCGCGCTCACGGCAGCCACCATCATTTTCGCGCTCACGGCAGCCACCATCATCGACGGTGGCGTCGCCGTCGGCGACTCCCACGGCCGCCACCACCTTTTGCCTGCACTGTGCCTCCAAGAACAACACCCAAATCCTGCCTGCACCGTGCCTCACGAGTGCCCCTCAAGGCGCCACACGTGCGCTACTAACCCTAATGGGTTAGTGGGGGTGCTTCTTGCACCTCCTGTATTCTAGCCTGCACCTTAACACCCCTCAATCCCCAAATTACCCTTGTAATCAGTTGGGTGGAATGTGTTTCTACACCCCTTGTATTATAGCTTGCACCTTAACATCCCTCAATCCCCAAATTACCCTTGCTATCAGTTGGGTGAGATTTGCTACCTGCACACCATATTTGCGCTTGCACGCCCCACTCTCAACAATTCCAAAACTGCCCTAGCTATAAGTTTTTTTTAGTGAGGATTACTCATTGCACCTCCATGTTTGCGCTGCACCCCCATTCTTACCATACCCATAATACTCTCAGTAGTTAAGTGGATTCTCTTATTATTGGAATTACTCGCTGCACCCCCATTAATTAATAACTGCACATACTAATATTCTGAAATACAAAATTGCCCATAATTTCGTCTAAAAGCTTTAGGATTTTAACATGGGGTTATTTCCTTTAAAACTTATTTCTCAAATAAAATTTGTTTTAATAAATTTTAATTCCAAATGACCATTCGCGTCATGCGGGATCCCCTTTTAAAAAATAAAATAAAATAAAATTCTTAAGTTCCAAATGACCATTCGCGTCATGCGGAATTCCCTTTTAAAAAAAATGAAAATAATAATAATTCTTAATTTAAGTTCTAAATGACCGCACGCGTCATGCGAAACTTAATTTAAGGAGTTTTAATTTTAATTTGGATTATCAAAAGGCCGCACGCGTTTATGATATTCTGAAATGAAATTCAATTTTCAAAAATGATAAAAATATATAAAGTTTAAAAAAATAATAATGTCAAATTCTTAAAACAACTCAACTGTCTCTTAGAACTACGTAATCCCTGATTCTTCACCCCTCTGGATGTCGATACGTAGGAGCAAGGTCAATCCTTGTCGGGTCCTTTAATTTAAAATTTTTTATTTTGTTATTATTTATCTTTTACTTTTGGAAAAATAAATATTTAATAAACCACATTTGATTTTACTAATTCAATTAAAGGTACTGTCTTAGGACAGGCGCGTGGGGTACTAATACCTTCCCCACGCGTAACCGACTCTCGAACTCTTTTCTGATTCGCAGACCATTTCCTTTTCCTTTTTCGTGGTTTTTCCATAGTTTTCCAATAAATAACTATGGTGGCGACTCTATCTTTTTCTTTTCACCATTTTTCCTATACTTTTTTGGATCGTCGTCTCCCGTCGTGATTCCGGTCGTGATAGATGGCGACTCCACTGGGGAGAATTTTGAGAGTCAGGCCATTTAATTGAATGAGTGAAAACAAATGTGGTTTTATGAATGTTTTTATTTCCCTTTCTTTTTATATTACTTGTTTTATTTTCTTTGTTATGATTTGTTCTATTTGTTTTATTGTTGTTGCTGAAATATTGAACCCTAGGATAGACGACATACTTTATCTGCTATATCTGGCATATCTGCCTGGGACTTTTCTGGTTGTTTTGCAGGTGAGGGGTTGGGTGCATACAGGTTTTACTCCCTTCACACACACACACACTCTGTATGCATATTTCCTGAGTGGGATCCTAAAACCCCAGATCTAAAAAGCATAGAATGAGAGGGATTCAGTGATACTGGAATGGATGTATTTCCTACTCTGGTTTTCATGAGAATCCCAGCCAGAGTCTGTTCTCTTATTGTCTGTTCATAAGCTAGTTGTTTAACGACAACTTTGTATAAGATGATAATGAGGGCCATAGCTCAGGTGGCCTTTATACATTTAGGGATTAGGGAACTTACCTTGTGAGAATGCATGTAAAGATCTTAGAACCCTAGGTGTTACGCTGCCGATTTGTTTAGAGCACTAAGGGAGAAAAATCATGAACTGCAACCACTCACCGGCATGACAAGCAGAATGTTTGCTATGGAGAATGGAAAAGTGTGGAAATGAACTGTTTAATGCATATCATTCATGTTGTTTTCATGCATCATTATTTTGTTCTAAACAAAATTTTTGAAAATTGTACACCAGATCATGGAAGTTCATCCTGGATTAGAGGTTGAGAAAGGACCAGAAGTTCCTGATTTGAAAAAGAAATTGAAATGTGAACCGATACGAAATAATTTCTCTAATCTCCGGGAGCTTAGTAGGAAGTTGAAGTCTATCCAGAGGGCAGCTTTTAGAAGAAAGTATGGGAATTTGTTAGAGTTGCTGGAGCTGGACATAGAGATGGACATTGTCACCGCACTTGCTCAGTACTATGATCCATCCATGAGATACTTCTTGTTCCAAGACTTCCAGTTAGTACCTACCATCGAGGAATATGAACAAATCCTGGATTTGCCTTTGGGTGGGGGAATCCCTTATAGACATTGTGAGCAGCATTCTTCTATTTCGACTATATCATCCATCACCAAAATTTCTCAAGACATGCTGAAGAGTCGGTTAATTTCTGTAAGAAGCACTAGAGGATTTTCTCAGAGATTCTTGGAAGCGCATCTCCAACAGCTAAGCATAAAAGAAGATTGGGGGACATTCATAGATGTATTGGCTCTCATACTCTATGGAACCATATTGTTTCCTTATTCAAATGATTATGTGGAGTACGCCGCTATTGATATATTTGTGGCTGTGAGAACCAGATTTGAGAATCCCGTTACAGCAGTGTTAGCTGACACTTACCTAGCACTAGATTTGTGCTATGAAAGGAATGTGAGAAAGATGATTTGCTCGGTGCATGTTTTGTATGTCTGGTTGATGTCTCGCATAGGCGATAATATTCTTAGAGTCAGATGTCCGATAGAGCTTGTGACCCGTAAGAAGCTAGATAAGAGGACAAGAAAGGAGTGAGCTTTATTTATTGTTGGTCTAAATCAAAAGAAGATCATATGGCAACCGTCATGGGAGCAAAGGTCGAAGCTCATATATAGTTGTGAGGGCTTCCCTAATGTGCCTCTTATAGGAATAAGAGGGTGCATTAGCTATAATCCAGTTCTAGCTCAGAGGCAGTTTGGCTACCCAATCAGAGGAACGCCTACACCTGATGGCTTAGTACCATTTGTGTGTTATTATCAGGATGGATTTGTGAATGACACCTTACGTCAGGTCCGCAATGCTTGGAAGAATATATTATGTGCGGAAAAGGACACTAGACCATGGTCAGTTAACAGAGAAATCCCATATCAGCAGTGGTTATTAGATAGAGTAAAAGAAGTCAAGTTACCTTATAAATCGACAGATCAGGAACCTTTGGGAGGACCTGTGCCTAAGGAACCAACACTTGACACAAAATCTGAAGAAGTTCAGAGATTGAAAGAAGAGGTTGAGCGGCTGAAGAAGAAGAATGATGTGCTGAATAACGATATACAGAGCCTTCAGCACGAATATTTGAATGTTAAGGTAGACAATGAAAGGTTGACAAAGAAGCAGAAAGTTGATAAGGAATGCATTATGGAGATGACCAGAAGTTAACTGCTACTAAGGCTGAATTGACTATGAGAGCTAGAGAATGGGAGACGACTATGCATGCTGAGCGTCAGGAGACCATACAGGACAGACAGAACATTATGGAGGAATTATATGACTTACAAGACAGGTTCCATAGCACAGAGTCACGAATGAACGAAATCATGTCGGAATATGAGGAGAAGTTGAAAGAGGAGCAATGGCAGAAGATAGAGGCTGAAGAAAGGCAGCAGATGATGATAACCCAACTGGAGAATCACATTGCGGATCAGGAACGAGACATTATTTATTGGAAGACGTGTTTCTCACAGTTGGCTGCTTTAGCCAATGGAGCCATGGAAGATGTGCCTAGGATGCTGAGAGAGGCAGACTCATCTCTGATGTTTTTTAACTTCCCGGATTCTGTTCAGACTTTTCTTAATCATTGAAATATTTAGTCGAGCAGATGAAAGTTATAATTGCTCGTTATAGGGATTGATTTTGTTTCGTATTGGTTCTATACATTGTTTTATAATATCAGACAGTTTTTTTTTTCCCTATCAATGCAAATACGGGTTCAATTTCCATAGATGTAAGCGTAATTTTCACAATTATTGTTTAAACAACGTGCATTCAATTCTTATTTTTCATAACATTCATTTTGCATTTTTATTTAATTTTCTCATAATAAAAAAATAGAAACATATAAAGACGGCAAAGATTTCGTGTCATCGCTACAAAACTCGTGCCAATAGCAAACGAATGGACAGTGAAGCGCAAGAGAGCATGAAAGCTGACATTGACCAGCTGAAAACTCAGATGGGTCAGATGTTTGAAATGATGGTGGCCTTAAAAGATGCGATTGCTGTCCGCAATGAAGAGACTCAATCTTCACCCCCCCTTTACTTCAACATGGTAACCCTAATGTGGGAAATAGAAACATTCATGAGCCCCATCCGTATGGTATGCCTTTGAACTATGAGCCTGTATATGAAGAGTATGAAGAGCAAGGAGAAATGCCAATGGGTAATGCTGCTAACCCCAAAGGTCAACTTGAAGCTACTCAAATACCACTTGCTAGTCGTGTAGAGAAAGTGGTAGTTGATAAGGTCCCATCTAGTACTCAACCAAGGGTTCTGCAAATTCATGCTGGAGAAGCATCTGTGATGAAGAATAATGTGAATGAAGGCATTCAAAGTATGATGTTTAATGCCGATATGACGAAGAGCAAGCTGGAAATACTGGGTTGAATACGGGCTTAAAAGTGGAAAGATAGCACAAAACCCGTCCGCGGTTAACAATGCTAGAAAGCCCATATTCAATAATAATAGGAAGAAAGAAGGAGAGGTGCAAGCAGCTTCAACAATGCCATATTGGGGAGGGTATCAAAACTAGTATCGGCCGAATTATAGATCATCACAGATCTATGTTGCGAATGCTGTGCCGAATTATCAGTACAATGCCCCTCGACCACAGACTGGGTATAGACCGCCAATGGCAGCTCATAATGCTTATCAACCCAATCCAGGGGTTCAGAATCACAATCAGGCACCAAATCAAAACTTTGGTCAAAGGAGTAATCCAGGAGAGAGGGCGATGAAGTTCACTCCTTTGCCAATGACTTATGCAGAGTTAGTGCCTGACTTGGTTAAGAATGCACTAGTGGCTATATGCCCAACAAAGACACTACAACCACCATACCCTAGGTACTATGATGTAAATGCCAAGTGCGAATACCATAGCGGAGAAGTGGGTCATTCCACCAAAAACTGTCGTGCTCTCAAGTTCAAAGTACAGTCTTTGATTGATTCTGGGTGGCTCACCTTCCAAGAACAGAAGCCAAGTGTGGACAAAAACCCATTGGTTGGTCACTCGAATGCCACAGTTAATGCTGTAATAGATGAAGAAAAACCAAGTCTGGTTAGATGTGTAAATGAAATGAAAAAACCTATGAATGAAATTTTCAGAGTAATCTGCCATGCTGGTTTATTCTTATATGAGCATAGGCCGGAAGATAAATGTGGTTTCCATAGCACCGAGCATTCTATTGATGAGTGTGCTGAATTCAAAAATTATGTGCAAGACTTGATAGATAGACATATTCTACAAGTTACTCATCAAAGGAAAGAAGAGGGGGTATTTGCTGGTGAAGAATGGGTTCCACAAAGGCCTAAACCGTTGGTGATTCAATTTACTAGACCCACCAATTCCATGCCTGCAGGACAACAACCCTTGGTGATTCAGACACTCGCTGCTTTTCCATACAAGAATGACAAAGCTGTTCCGTGGAAGTATGATGTTAGTATCATCCAAGAGGAATAAAAAGATGAATCTGTTGAATCCAGTAAAGCTGCTATTGACAATATATCTGGAATTAGGGGCATGACTAGGAGTGGTCGTTTGTTTACTCCACCTGTGTTGAGAGGTGCGAAAAGCCTTGAAAAAATTAGAGAAGAAATGGTTGCAAAGAAGGCAAAGGCGGTGTTAAAAAGGAAAGCTGTGCAAGAAAACCAAGAGGCAGAGTTGAAAGAAAGAAAGGAGGTTACCGATGAGGATGCATATGAGTTTTTAAAGTTCATCCAACAAAGCGAGTACAAAGTAGTTGATCAATTGAACCGGATGCCTGCAAAGGTATCGTTGTTGGAACTGTTGATGCATTCTGATTCTTATCGGAAGTTGTTAATGAAGATTCTGAGCGAGGCCCACATTGATCAGGAAATTTCCTTGGATAAATTCGAAGGAATTGTTAGTCACATTACTGCTAACAATTATTTGACTTTTACTAAGGAGGAATTACCTTCAGAAGGTAGAGGGCATAATAAAGCTCCTCACATCTCAGTTAAATGCATGAATCATTTCATCTCACGAGTATTGATCGATAATGGTTCATCATTGAATGTGATGCCGAAAACCACCCTAAACAAGTTGCCAACCGAGGGGATTCATTTGCGCCCTAGCACTATGGTGGTCAGAGCTTTTGATAGAAGTAAGAGGGAAATTGTGGGAGAAGTAGAGTTACCAGTCCAAGTTGGACCATGCACTTTCCAGGTTGTATTCCAAGTTATGGACATATCACCAGCCTACAGTTGTTTGCTGGGTAGGCCTTGGATACACACAGCTGGGGTAGTACCTGCAACTCTACATCAGAAACTGAAGTTTATAATTGATGACAAATTGATCATAGTTTCTGGAGAGGAGGACTTGCTGGTATGTGGGCCTACGCCTACTCCCTATATTGAAGCCGCGGAGGAAGCTCTTGAAACCTC